>RCUH01000191.1_pt1 | contig 83693 bp, 51 predicted proteins | sample 2166191 | NCBI WGS metagenome assembly RCUH01 (sample SAMN09932848, study PRJNA488358) | compost metagenome | feature: garden; material: soil; isolation source: compost soil in an enriched community after 214 h of incubation | place: Germany: Experimental Botanical Garden Goettingen | collected...
ATCATCTATGGTTTTATCGTTTACAAAAAGTACGAATCGTGAAATTAGATCTTTCCTTATATGACAAAATATTTGAAAACAGAGTTCGCCTCCAAATTATGAGTGTTCTCGCTGCCAATGAAGAATATGATTTTAATTCATTGAAAGAATTGTTGGATGTAACCGATGGTAACCTTGCTTCCAACCTAAAAACATTGGAAAAAGAGGAATACATTATTGTCGAAAAAAGGTTTGTCGACCGGAAGCCGAACACCAGATACAAAAGAACGACAAAAGGACTTAAAGCCTTTGAAAATCACCTTATTGCACTTGAAAATTTAATAAGACAGCAATACAAATAATTTTTTTATCTATTCACTTTGAAAACCAAAGTACTTTTAAAACATAATTAAATGAAAGGAATTAGACTGAAACTGATGCTGCATCTCTACAATTGGTCGTCCAAAGTATATGCAAACATCTTTAAATGGAACAAAAAAGCCTGGGGAATCTCTAAAACAGATTTCATGACCTACCCCATTGGAAGCATCGGCCATAATTTGGGGCTCTTTTATGAAAGTAAAGGTTTCGATGTCATGCCTAAACTGGAAAATCATGATGTATTTCATATCCTGACTGAAACCGGAACAGAGATACAAGATGAAATTGCCATGCAATTCCTTCTGCTTGGTAATGGAAAGATGAGTCTGTATCTCATGGCAATGATTTTTATTGGCGGCACCTTATTTCCTGAATACTTCGGTTATTACAAAAAACATTTTCAAAAGGGGCGATCGCTCCAGAGCTTTCATCATTTAGAATTTAAAGAAATCCTTCATTGGCAATTAACGGAGCTTCAAATTGCCTTATACAGCAAAAACATTCAACTTAACTTAAACCGCTAAAATCATGGACTACAATAATTCATCTCCGACAGCGCAATCCTCAATTTTTGAGAAAATCAGTAATTCTACTGTCCTAAAGCTATTTGTCATTTTCTTTCTTTCTCTCATACTACTTATTCCACTAGCCTTAATCAGCGATTTGATTGAAGAGCGGAAAAACCGGGAACAGGAAGTATCGGACGGAATTACATTAAATTGGGGAAAGGATCAGGTTATTTCAGGCCCTGTTCTTGCCATCCCCTATCGCGAGACTATCCCACTTTCTGCCGAAAAATCCGAGAAATCTAACCTCAGAGAAGAGCTGAAATGGATATTTGTCTTACCCAAAACTTCCAATATCGCAACAGATATAACGCCACAACATCTCTCTAGAGGTATTTATAACGCCGTAGTTTACAACAGCAACATCACATTAGAAGGTTCCTTTGACAAAATATCCCTAGAAAAACTCGAGGTCCCGCATGAGCAAATTGACTGGAAAGGCAGCAAGCTTATTTTCGGTATCCAGGATTTTAAAGGCCTAGGCAAGCGCCCATCCTTGAATTGGGATGGTAACGAGTTAACTTTCGATCCAGACTTTAATAATCTCAAATTATTTACTCAAAATTTGGTTTGTCCGGTATCTTTAGATCCGCAGAAAACGGACAGTCGTTTCAAGATAAAACTAAATCTAAAAGGATCCAAATCATTGAATTTCCTCCCGCTGGGCGATCAGACAAACATCCAAGCAAAGGGCAACTGGGCTAATCCAAGTTTCACTGGTGCATTTTTACCGAGCAAACGTAATACCGAAACATCCAATTTTTCGGCTTCATGGGAAATCCCTTCTTTCAATAGAAAGCTGCCACAACAATGGACTGGAGATGCCCGTCCAATCTATCAGTTCGATAACAACCACTCAAATGGAAATGAGGGCAATGAACAAAAAGCAGCACAAACCGTCACCAATACAGTTGCCTCTGCAAATAATTTATTGGATAATACGGACATGATTACAATTAACTTCTTACCAGATATCAACAACTATCAAAAAACAACACGGGTTGCCAAATATGGTATTTTAGTCATCATTCTGACCTTTACTTCCCTCCTATTCACCGAGGTGATCAAGAAAAAACGGATCCATATCATCCAATATATCCTGATTGGAGCAGCGATGATTCTTTTTTACACATTGCTACTCGCACTATCCGAGCATATTGGATTTAATCTAGCTTACTTAACCGCATCCGTGGCGACAGTTATGCTCATTGGCAGTTTCATTAAATCAATTACCAAAGATCAGAAATCGGCGCTATTGCTGAGTTCAATTTTGGCTTTATTTTATCTCTTCATCTATATCCTTATGCAACTTCGGGATTATTCCCTTATCGCTGGAACAATTGGCATCTTTATCATTTTGGCGATTTTGATGCGCGTTTCAACAAAAATAAACTGGTATCAATTTGACAATAGCCATGTGGATCAATAGACAACATCTTCGACTTTACTGGGTCTTGATTCAGATATTAATTAAAAAATAGGGATCTACAATTCTCATAAGCCATTTCTAAATGAAAGAGATGGCTATTTTTTTACTTGACTTAGCATTTATGACCAAATTCTGTAACTTGCGAAGAAATTTTTCAGCGGCATAGATATGTTTAAACAGATGAAAAAACTTACAATACTTACATTAGCGATTATGGCGTGTAACCTAAGCAATGCGCAAGAAAGCAAAGGTGGAAAAAGCAATTTTAAATTAGTGTCGGAATCGCCACAACCGATCAATCCAAGTACACTTTGGGATCTTGGTCGTGTTTCGGCCGAAGGACTTTCTGCAGATGGCAAAACATTGGTATATGGCGTTTCCAATTATAATTTGGAAAGCAATTCAAGTGAAAAAAATCTATATACGATTTCACTGGTCAATGGCACCAACCATCAGTTCACCGATCAAAAAGGCGGTGAAACAGTCGTTCAGATCGAACCTAACGGCGACGTAATTTATTTACTAAAAGGGCAGTTATGGAAGAAGAACCTATCTAAGGGTGAAGCACTTCAATTGACAAATGGCGATATCGCCTTAGAAAATGTCAAATTTTCGCCTGATGGAAAACAAATACTCTTCAGCCAGTCTGTTCTTGTAAAAAAATACCACAGCACGGATAAATATCCCGAATTGCCAAAATCAGACGCTTATATCTATGACAACTTAGATTATAGGCACTGGGATACCTTCAATGATGGTAAGTTCAGTCATCCTTTTGTGGCGAGTTTTATTGATGGTAAAATTGGTGAGCCGGTAGACCTATTGAAGGACCAAGCCTTTTATAGCCCTCAGGCACCATTTGGTGGCGCCGAAGATTTTGCCTGGTCTCCTGATAGCAAAGCTGTCCTTTATGTCTGTAAAAAGAAATTCGGAACAGACTATGCCGTCAGCACCAATACCGATATTTATCGCTATGATATCGCTAGCGGAACGACTTCCAACCTGACAGAGGGCATGAATGGCTATGATACAGCTCCAACCTACTCTCCCGATGGGAAAAGCCTAACTTGGCTCAGCATGAAAACCGATGGTTATGAATCGGACAAAAATGACATCATGCTATTTGACAAAAACAGCTCAATTCGTTTAAATCTAACAGCACATTGGGATGGTACGGTCAATAGTTTTATCTGGAGCAGTGACAATCGAAAAATCTATTTTACAGCTGCAACGAAAGGTACCGTTCAATTATTTGAACTTGAAGTACCGACCAATATCAAAGCTAAAAGTTTACCAAAAATACATCAAATTTCAGAAGGAGACTTTGACATCACCGGTATTGTAGGCCAAGTAGCGGATAAATTGATCGTTAGCTCGACAAAGTTTACCCGTGCTACAGAAATCTTCAGCTTTGATCTAAAAACCAAATCTTTAACGCCAGTTACGAAGGTCAACGATGCAAAATATGCAAGCATCAGCGAAAACAAAATTGAGAAGCGTATTACAAAGGCATCCGATGGAGCGGATCTTTTTTCATGGGTAATCTATCCGCCAAACTTTGACCCTGCAAAAAAATATCCAACCATACTTTACTGTGAAGGCGGTCCTCAATCCGCACTGACGCAATTTTATTCGTTCCGTTGGAATTTACAATTAATTGCATCACAAGGTTATATTGTCATCGCCCCAAACCGTAGGGGTATGCCTGGCTGGGGGGTAAAATGGAATGAAGCTATTTCCCAAGACTGGGGCGGTCAGCCAATCCGGGATTACTTGGCAGCCATAGACGATATCTCCAAAGAGTCTTATGTAGATACAACACGCCGCGCGGCGATTGGGGCTAGTTATGGTGGATACTCTGTTTATCAACTAGCTGGCGTGCACCAAAACCGTTTCAAAACGTTCATTGCGCACAATGGTTTATTCGACATGAGAAGCTGGTATGGTACCACAGAAGAACTCTTTTTCGCCAACCACGAACTGGGCGGAGCGTACTGGGATAGCAAAAATGAGAAATCCTATACCGCATTCAACCCGATTGAAAAAGCAAATAATTGGCACACACCAATTTTGATCTTTCAGGGTGGAAGAGATTATCGTGTCCCAATCGGACAAGGACTGGCAGCATTCCAATTGGCTCAGCTCAAAAAAATTAAGAGCCGTCTGGTCTACCTACCGGATGAAAATCACTGGGTACTGTCCGGACAAAACGCACAAGTTTGGCAAAGAGAATTCTTTACCTGGCTTAAAGAAACCTTATAGAAAGTACCGTGAAATCGGATCGGATGATCATCTACTTTCGCGACTAATAAAGCTCATAAAGTGCTGAATTTAGCAGATTAGAAACGCCACTCGATGAGTGGCGTTTCTATTTCACCTCATAATTGACCGTATCATACTCCTATTAACCAACGATTAATATCAAGTTATAGTTTTACTGGGGTTTTACAGGGGGTTAACAGGGGTATAACAGGGGGTCAACTGGGGTTTACCCCTATTAACCCGGTGTTAATACCCTGTAAAGAGGTAGTTAAAACGGTGTTGATTTAAAACATAGTATAAGCTTGGTGACAGGAAAGTCCCGATCGGTAAAACATAAACCAAGGGAGCAAATTTAGGGTATAGGACCGTCGACAAATTCAAACGTTCAAAGGCAATCTTATGAAAACAGAAAAGCCTGCTATATGCAGGCCTTTTATGTATATTATCCGATTTGATCTCTTAAATCTACTTTTCACCTTTTTTTCCAAAGATGGAAAGTTTGATATATTTCCCAGGCTTCTCTTTAACGTCCTTCATCAAATTATCCATTTCCTTTGAAGCATTATTGAGATTATTGTATAAAGCTTCATCATTGAGCAATAAACCGATAGATCCTTTACCACTATTAATTTTTCCAGTGATCTCCTGAAAATCATTCACTGCAGCATTTACTTTGTTCATAGTATGTTCAAAATCCAAGCGGGCAGCCTTATCAGTTATATTATTCAGATTAGACATAATCGCATTGATTTTCTCGCCATTTTGTGAAAAATTGGAAGTGATTGATTCTAGATTAGCCATGATTCTATTCAGTCTTCCCTTTTCATCCCCAACCAGACCTTCGACATCTTTGGTGATGCCTTCCACATTTTTTAAAGAAGTGGAAATACTATGAATGCTTCTTTTAAAATCGTCCTGAAACTGTTTGTCTAAGACAGTATTGACGACCGATAGCGTTGAATCCAGTTTAATGGTAATTGTTTCTATCCGTTTTTGAATGGGTTCAACCTTATCCATAATATTCGGTTGAACACCTGAAGTTAAAAAATCGCCATCCTTTGCCAATTCCTTACTGTTGCCCATTTCGAAAACAATAGCCTTACTTCCCAACAAATCTGTACTTGAAATTCTCGCTACTGTATTTTTTGGTATATCGTAATGAGAATGGATCTTAAACTCGGTTTTGATCTTCCCATCTGCCTGTAAAATCATTTTTGAAACACGCCCAATCTGATAGCCATTGACCAGGACAGGCTTGGAGGGAGTTAGGCCATCTACAGCCGTATAGGTCGTGTAAAAAGTATTATCGCTGCTAAAAACATCATTTCCTTTTAGAAAGCTATATCCAATAAATAATAAAACTATTGCAACTGTTGCTAATATGCCGACTTTTGTCTCGTTTGAAATTTTCACAAATAATCTATTTAGTAATGATCATTAATTTAAGTTTAAAACAGCATAAAAGCAAATCTGTTTAGCGTTCTACAGAATTTTTATAAATTTTCAGAGCCGAAACCAAATTATCAACAATCTCCTGTTGTCCTTCATCAGACAATAGGTAGCTCTCTTCTTCTCTATTACTAATAAAGCCAATTTCTGTTAGCACGGCAGGCATCCCTGCTTCCGCCAGCACAGCTAATCCTTTCTCCCAGAACCCTCTGCTATATCGGCCTGCTTTCACATACTCACCTTCGATCATCTGCGCCAGACGAATACTTTTTTCACGGAATCGGTTTTTCATCAAAGAGAAAATGATCGCACTTTCAGGGTCTTTTGGGTCAAATCCCTGATAATTTTCTTTATAGTTTGATTCCAGTAATAAGGAAGCATTTTCACGAACTGCAGCATCTTGCTGTCCCAAACGATGCGAACCAGAGACCAATGTTTCGGTACCATGTGCACTAGCGCCACTGGAATTGCAGTGTATTGAAATAAATAAATCTGCTTTATTGGCATTCGCCAAACGAATACGTTTGTAAAGCTCGACAAATTCGTCGGTCGTACGTGTATAGACAATCTTGATACCTGGAATATCTTTCTGAATCTGCTTTCCTAATTTTAACGCAACTTCAAGGGCTACATTTTTCTCCAACGATCGCCGTCCGGCCGCTCCTGTATCTTTTCCACCATGGCCAGCATCAATTACAATCGTTCTTATTTGGTAGTCCGGAGGCTCTACTTGCCCATTGTTTAATTTGAAAGAATTCAATAAAAAAAATCCCAAAGTAGCAAACACAACGCTACACCATTTTCTAATTCTTAAATCTGATTTCATTGAATAATTATTTGCTCTACTATAAACGAATCAAAATGAGTCTATATTATTTCTTTAATAGATAACGATATTTAACATATTTTCTATTGCTTTTTTGACTAATTTTGTCTCTCGAAGTTTAACATTATTTCACAAAAATAACATTTGTCTTTAATTTTGAAGTCGTTAATCAACATTTTAACACTATTTATCATTCTTGCAATGAGCAATTCTAGCTTTGCTCAAAGTAATATTCCATTAAAACAGAACGGACTTCAAGGTAAAGATCCTATTTCGGCGACCAATAAATCGCCAGATACGAGTAAATCCAAATCTGCAGATACGACCAAATCTGTAAGCGATACGACCAAGAAAAAAGGAAGTGGTTTGCAGGCTGAAGTGAGTATTATTGCGGTTGACTCGCAGAAATCTGAGGTTGCCAAGAATATCAGTCACCTTTATCGCGGAGCAAAGGTAAAATACCAAGATTTTGAACTTTCTGCCGATTATATCCGTCTTGACCGAAACAAGAAAAAGATTTTTGCTTCTGGGATCTATGACAAAAGTGGTAAATATGTAGGGCGTCCTATCGTCATCATGGGAAATGGTGAATCACCGAAAACCGTAGACTCACTCTATTACGATTACGAAAAACAAGAGGGAAACACCTACGGTATTATGACCGAAGTTGATGGTGGATTTATCCAAGCCAATATTGTACGAAAGAATATCTACGACGAAATGTCGATATACAAGGGATTATATAGTACATGTAATCTGCCCTATCCCCATACCCATTTTGGCATCCACATCACCAAAGGAATTGTCACTAAAAACCAGATTATTTCTGGTCCTGCCTATCTTGTGGTGATGGGTGTACCTATGCCGGTGGCATTTCCATTTGCGTTTTTCCCAAAACCAGATAAAAGAGCATCTGGATTTCTCTTCCCATCTTTTGGGGAAGATTATACCAGAGGATTCTCGATGCGGGATATCGGTTGGTATTTGGCCTTCAACGATTACTGGGACAGTGAGATTAGAGGTTCCTTGTATTCTAAAGGTTCATGGGAAGCGTCCATCAATACGCGCTATACCGTCAACTATAAATTTAACGGTGGTTTTAATATCCGTTATGCTAATACCAAAACGGGTATTGAAGGAACATCTAATTATGGCTCCAATAAGGATTTTAATGTCACTTGGAACCATACTCAACGCCAGGAAGCCAATCCAGGAACATCTTTCTCAGCAAGTGTTAACTTTGGTACAAGTTCTTTCTTTCAAAATACCGGAACAGGAAGTACACAAAACACCTATGAAAACCTTGCACGTAACCGTATGGGCTCGTCCATCAGTTATGGAAAAGTATTTGCCGATGGCAAGGTAAACCTCACGGCCAGCTTAACGCATAATCAGGATATGGCTACGCGCAGCATACAGATGAGTTTACCAAATATCAGCTTAAACGTATCCTCTTTCAATCCATTTGACAGCAAAGACCGTGTCGGTGAACAAAAATGGTATCAACGCATCAATGTCGGTTATAGTTTCCAAGCACAAAACTCGGTAAGCACCATTGATACATTGTTATTTAAACCAGGAGGTTTCAAAAAATTCCAAAATGGTTTCCAACACAATATTCCAATCAGTTTATCACTCAATGCTTTTAAATATTTTCAGTTCAATACCAGTGTAAATTATACCGAGCGTTGGTATTTGCAAAGTACACGACAAAGTATCGACAATACTGCGGCAGGTTATAAACAACGTATCGATACCGTCCAGGGATTCAATCGTGCATACGACTACTCTGTTTCGACGGGACTTTCGACCAAAGTTTATGGTAATTATTTCCCTAAAATAGGCAACCTTAAGCAGATCAGACACGTCGTTACACCGTCGATCAACCTGAACTATAGACCCGATTTTTCGGATCCAAGATATGGTTTCTATCAGCATTATAACGATCAATATGGAAACAGAAATGTATACTCAATCTTTAGTCAGGGTGTCTACGGATCTCCTTCTGCAGGAAAATCTGCAGGGATAGGTTTTTCCATTGACAATAACATCGAAGCAAAGGTCAAAAGTAAATCCGATACCACGGATGGCGGTATGAAGAAAATCCCTATTCTTCAAGGTCTGACGTTCAGCGGAAATTACAACTTTGTTGCCGACTCGCTGAAGTTGTCCCCAATTACATTCTCTGGCCGTACAGCTTTTTTCGACCAAAAGATGAATGTAAACTTCAACGGTACATTTGATCCCTATTCGGTCAATGAAAATGGTGTCCGTGTCAATCGCTATGCTATTAAAGACGGTAGCCTTGCTCGTCTGACAAACTTTGGTCTTTCCTTTGACTATAGTCTGAATCCTAAGGCTGCGAAATCACGTAATAACAATATCGATTCTTTAAGAAAAGAAATGTCTGGAGCAGGTATGACTCCTGAGCAAGCACAGGCCTTGGCTCGAATCAGCTCAGATCCAAACGCATTTGTGAACTTTAACATTCCATGGAACCTTGCTGCATCGTTCAGTTTCAATATGGCAAAATCGTTCAACTCCAGTACACGAAGAATGCAAAGCCAGATCACAAGCACATTGAATTTACATGGCGACTTCAGTGTTACACCAAAATGGAAAGTCACCTTTCAATCGGGATACGATTTCAAACAGAAGGAAGTGGTCATGACCTCCTTCAATATCTATCGCGATCTGCATTGTTGGGATATGTCATTTGGCTGGATGCCTTTTGGGCGGTTCCGAAGCTATAACGTCACCATTCGTGCAAAGGCATCGATCTTACAAGATCTTAAGCTCACAAAAAGAGCCAGTTCAGGAGGCAGTTATTTTTAAAATAACTGCTTTTTTTTTGAAATGCTGTACTTGTATTGATCAACAGAACCCTCAGTTTCTTTTCACAAAAAATTCTAGCATCAAATACATCTTAAACATTTCGTCCAGCCGCAATTTTATGTAAGTTTATATCCTGAATCTTTTGGTATTGAATTTTCATTTTTTAGGCGCTAGCGCATGGACATTTTAACACCAAAAGATTGAGAAGATCCAACACTATACCCCACAGAAGCATTTTTCAAAGTAGGGAGGTGGTTGCATAATTATTTTAAAGATGAAAGCAGAGATTATTACCATAGGCGATGAGATCCTCATCGGGCAGATCATTGATACCAATTCAGGCTGGATTGCCAAGCAACTGCTCCAATTCGAAGTCGATATCGTTCAAATGACATCGATCCCTGATACTGAAGAGGCTATTTCAACGACATTGAAAGAGGCCTCAGTTCGGGCAGATCTTATTTTAATCACCGGAGGTCTGGGCCCAACGAAAGATGATGTAACAAAAAAAACCGCCGCAGCATATTTTGGAACCACCTTGATACGGGATGAGAATGTACTTCGGCACGTGACCAACATATTTGAATCGCGCAATCTAAAAATGCTCGACATCAATCTGCAGCAGGCCGATGTTTTGGCAAATTGTGAAGTCCTATTTAACGACTATGGCACTGCACCCGGCATGCTGGTACACCAGAACCAAAAGAAGTTTATTTTTATGCCTGGAGTGCCATTTGAGATGAAATTTCTGATGGAAAAACATGTGCTGCCTTTATTAGCCAAACAGGATCCTGACTTATTTATCTGTCATGAGACAATTTTGGTCGGCGGAATCGGAGAATCTTATTTGGCAGAAGAAATAAAGGATATCGAATCAGAGCTTCCGTCAAGCATAAAATTGGCCTATCTACCAACCTTGGCCTTTATCCGATTGAGACTTTCTGGTAAAAGCAGGAATAAATCTGACATTATGCTCCAGGTTGCCCTTTTTAAAACAAAGCTAATCCATCGTTTACAACAATATGTCATTGCAGATTATGATACCAGCATCGAACCTTATTTAATTAAAGAGCTTGGCCGCCGAGGTGCTACATTGACTACCGCAGAAAGCTGTACAGGTGGTAGCCTTGCCGCTTCAATAACCGCAGTAGCAGGAAGCAGCGCTATATTCCTTGGTGGTACTATCCCCTACTCCAACGCTTTAAAACAACAATTGTTGAACGTCAAAGAAGAAACACTGATCCAATATGGCGCAGTAAGTGAGCAGACCGCTATCGAAATGGCTTCGGGTTCAAAAAAGGCATTTTCGTCGGATTATGCTATTGCGACAACTGGGATAGCGGGGCCAGGTGGTGGAACAGTTGAGAAACCAGTTGGCACTATCTGGGTAGCTGTTGCGGGGAAAAAAGAAGTTTTAACCAAGAAGTTTCAGTTTAATAACGAAAGACTGATCAACATCGAACGTACCCGTATGAATGCTTTATTACTTTTGTGGAAGTTGCTTGTAAAAGAAAAAGAACAAGATACACAATAAAGTAAAATAATATTTCAAAAAACACGTTATTTAAGGAATAATATTTTAAATTGTTGAAAGTAAACCACAATTTATTTAACTTCGTTTTTCTATAACGAGATTGCTAAAAAATATGGCTTTATATAAACTCTTGCTCCCAAAAATGGGAGAAAGTGTATCCGAGGCAACAATCACAAAATGGTTAAAACAACCTGGTGACCTGATTGATGAAGATGACACTTTATTGGAAATTGCAACTGACAAAGTTGATTCAGAGGTACCTTCCCCTGTAAAAGGTGTTTTAAAAGAGCATTGCTATACCGTAGACCAGACTGTCCAAGTTGGTGAAGTCGTTGCAATTATAGAAATTGAGGGCGAAAATGAAGAACCTGCGATTCAAGCACAAGAAAATACAGCTCCTTCAGCGACAGCTCCCGAAGAGATCATAGAGTTGAATATCCCTGGTGTAGACCAGCTGCCAAATGTAGCGGCTGAAATTTCGTCTTCTTCCTACGAGAATACCCTTCGTTTCTATTCACCTTTAGTAAAGAATATCGCACGTCACGAAGGATTGTCCCAAGATGAACTTGACCGTATCCAGGGTACTGGAGCAGAGGGAAGAGTGACAAAGGAAGATATTTTAACGTATGTAACACATCGAGATTCATCCTCAAAAACAGCAAAGTCTATTCCGGCAGAGCACACGAACACGGCTACAGAATCTCCGAAAATAATCTCCACTGCTCCATCGCATGTTCACACTGTTGCCAATGGCAGTGATGAAATCATTGAAATGGACCGCATGCGAAGGTTGATTGCAGACCATATGGTCAAAAGTGTACAAACCTCTCCCCATGTATGTTCTTTTGTTGAGGCAGATGTAACCAATTTAGTTTTGTGGCGCAATAAAGTTAAAGATGCCTATAAAAAACGTGAGGGAGAAAACATTACGTTCACCCCTTTGTTTATCGAGGCGATTAGCAAGGCGCTCAAAGATTTTCCATTGGTCAATATCTCGATCGACGGTTACAATATCATCAAGAAGAAAAACATCAATATTGGTATGGCGGCAGCATTGCCTAATGGCAATCTCATCGTTCCTGTTATCAAAAATGCAGATCAATTAAGCTTGGTAGGGTTGAGTAAAAGTGTCAATGACCTCGCACAACGGTCTCGGGCAAATAAATTAAAACCTGACGACACACAAGATGGCACATTTACATTCACCAATATCGGCGCTTTTGGCAATATTATGGGAACTCCTATCATTAACCAACCGCAAGCTGCAATCTTGGCTGTAGGTACAATTACGAAAAAACCAGCAGTCATAGAAACAGAGTATGGTGATATGATTGGTATTAGACATATGATGTATCTTTCACTTTCTTACGACCACCGTGCAATCGATGGTGCCCTCGGAGGTACCTTCTTAAAACGTGTAGCGGATTACCTGGAAAATTGGGATAGCAATAGAGTAATCTAGCCATCAAAATTGATAAATAAAAAAGGCTCTTAATAGACATGCCCCAAAAAGTTAGACACTTATTTGGGGCATTTTTATTATTTAAAATATATTTTTTTGTTACTTAAACATACTTTGTTCGAATTGTATTTTCTTCTTCTTGATCACCAATTGAAACCGCAGATAAAGTAAAAGCGAAGAGGTTAACAAGCCTAATGTCAGCCCATACCAAATCCCCTTGATACCCCAGTTAAATACCACTCCCATGAGGTAGCCGCTTGGTAGCCCTATAATCCAATAAGCAATGAATGTGATTAGGGTTGGAATATTCACATCCCCCAGACCACGTAACACCCCCAGACCGACAACTTGCGTACCATCAAACAATTGGAAAAGTCCCGCAATAATCAACAGCTGGGAAGCAATAATCACCACAGCATGATCTGAGGTAAAGATATAAGGTAAATAATTATTCAACAACGCAAACAAAGACGCTGTAATCACCATAAAGATCAACACCAATTGATACGAGGTGATGGCAAATCGTTCGAGGCGAAAAAGGTTTCTATTACCATAACTATTACCTACCTTGATTGTTGCAGCAGCAGCGATACCACTCGCCATCATATACGTCATCGCGGCCAGCTGGATGGCTACTTGATGAGAAGCTTGCGCTGTAGCACTTATCGTACCGGCTAATAGGGAGGCCCCTGCAAAAGCCCCAATTTCAAATACATATTGCATAGCTACGGGTGCCCCGATACGCAGGATCTTAAGCAATCGTTGCCGATCTACCAATGTCACCTTAAAATATTGAATATATCCTTTAAACTTCTGCGATCGCAATACATAGGTCATCATCACAGACATCATTAACACACGGTCGATCAATGTACTGTATCCGACTCCCTTGACCCCCATAGGGCTAATGCCAAACATCCCTTTGACAAAGATGATCGCCAAAATAATGTTCAGTACATTTCCCCAAATAGTTACATTCATGGCTTGCTTTGTAAAGCCCAGGCCTTCAGCAAATTGTTTAAATGTGCTAAATACCATCAACGGAAGCATCGATAAACTCAGAATAAGTAAATAAGGCTTTGCCTCCTTCACCACAGCCGGATCTTGGTTGAGGTGATCGATAGCCAACATCGAACCAAAGTAAACTAAAGCGAACAACAAGAGTCCTGCGATAATATTTAACCAAAAGCTATTGGACAACAATATGGCACATTCTTTTTTATTATCACGGCCATTCTCCTGTGCAATCAACGGCGTGATGCCATAAGCAATTCCCAACCCGATGACCATAACAACCATAAAAACAGCATGTACCAACGAAACCGCGGCCAATGGAATGGTTCCTGCAAAATGTCCAACAATCACACTATCTGCGGTATGCACCAGTGTATGTCCCAATTGTGAGATCACCACTGGCCCCGCCAATACCATCGTACTTTTGTAATACGGTTTAAATGTTTTAAATTTTCCCAACATAATCGATTTCCCTAAAAAAATAGCCACAAAAATACGAAGATATTGCTACCCTATCGTCACATTAAAAAATATTTAGCAAAAATATAACAATTTACACCCATCAAATAACCGCACTTTGTTAAGTAATTTTTATGTTTCAAATACCTTAAAATTATCTTAAATTTACTTTTGGGTCTAAGAACTATAGAAATATAAATGTACCTTAGCATCTAGTTAGTAATCAAAAGAAGAGGAAAAAGAGTATGTACAATCCAGTAATAGCATTTCTAAACATCGGAACACAAGAGATGATCTTAATTGTGTTTGCAATCTTGTTACTTTTTGGAGGCAAAAAACTTCCTGAATTGGCGAGAGGTTTAGGAAGAGGAATACGTGAGTTCAAAGATGCGTCAGAAGGTATCAAACGTGAAATTTCAGATCAAATCAATAATTTCGAGAAAGACATAGACGTTAAAACAGAAGTAAAAGAAGAAGCTGTTCCTAATGATGTGCGTTTAGCTGAGGAGAAGGCTCAAGCAGCACACGAAGAAGAGGCTAAGCCACAGGAAACCGTAGAAGGTTCAGAAACAGAGCAGCCTAAGAAAAAATATGAATTCACAACACCTGCCGGTGTCGTCGAACATAATCCACATAAACAACCCGATTACGGCGAAGAGCCATCTCACATCACGTACGGGTATAACGATCATTTTGCTGAAACTAAAAACAACGAGGTAGAAGATAAAAAAGTTCCTGAGCAGGACAATACCAATAAACCTGCTTAATTTTACTACTTTAGTTTATAATTAGATATACTTAGAGCTGTTGAATGGTGATTCAACAGCTCTACTTTTTAAGATTAAACCGACAATGAGCTTATCAACACACGAAATTACTATTGCTAACGAGCTTTCTATTAGCGAAAAACAGGTTCGCACGACTATAGCACTATTAGACGAAGGCGCTACCGTTCCGTTTATCTCACGCTACCGTAAGGAAATGACAGGTAGTTTGGACGAAGTTCAAATCACCAATATCAGAGATCGTTTCCAGCAGCTGCGCGATTTAGATAAACGTAAAGAAGCTGTTCTTAAATCTATCAACGATCAGGGGAAATTGACAGCGGAGCTTGAGCAGCAGCTTTTGAATGCCGAAACCATGGCTAGTCTTGAAGATATTTATCTGCCTTACAAACCTAAGCGTAAAACCCGCGCCAGTGTGGCACGTGAAAAAGGTCTGCAACCTTTAGCGGATCTTATTTTGGCGCAAGAAACGGGCGATTTCCTCGCCCTTGCCGACAGTTTAATCGATGAAGAAAAAGGCGTAAAAAATACAGAGGAGGCACTCGCAGGAGCCCGCGATATCATTGCAGAGGTCATTGCCGAAGATGCGACAGTGAGAGCCAAGTCGAGAGCGATATTCCTCGAAAAAAGCGCATTTGTTTCAAAGGTAGTTCCTGGAAAAGAAGAAGCGGCAATAAAATACAAAGATTATTACGAATGGTCTGAATCGTTGAAAGATGCACCTTCCCATCGTGTGCTTGCGATGCGCCGTGGGGAAAAAGAAGAGCTGCTCTACTTAGATATAGCGATCAATGAAGAAGAAATTCTACCCCGTATCGAATCCATCTATGTTAAGGGTGCCAACGATGCCGCAGCTCAGGTAAAACTCGCCTTGGTCGATAGCTATAAGCGTCTGTTAAAACCTTCCATGGAGACTGAAATTCGTGTATTAACACGCCAAAAAGCCGATGAAGAAGCCATCAAAGTTTTTGCCGACAATGTTCGTCAATTACTTCTAGCCGCTCCACTAGGGCAGAAAAGGCTGCTTGCGATCGACCCAGGATTTCGTACAGGCTGTAAAACGGTTGTTCTGGATGAACAGGGCCAGCTCAAAGAAAATACGGCTATCTTTCCACATACGGGTGCCAATGGACTGGCAGAAGCAAAAAAAACAATTCAGTATTTAGTTTCGAAATACGACATCCAAGCCATCGCAATCGGCAATGGAACAGCGGGTCGAGAAACGGAGGAATTTGTACGGAAACTCGGATTAAATAACGTTACCATCGTGATGGTCAATGAAAGCGGAGCCTCTATTTATTCGGCTTCCGAAACTGCTCGTGAAGAATTTCCAGATCAAGATGTTACGGTACGTGGTGCTGTATCCATTGGTAGACGATTAATGGACCCCTTGGCTGAGCTGGTTAAGATCGATCCAAAATCGATCGGGGTCGGACAATATCAACATGACGTTGATCAAAATAAACTCCAAACTTCTCTGGACGATACCGTTATCAGCTGCGTAAATGCGGTCGGTGTTGAACTGAATACTGCCTCCAAACAAATTTTATCCTATGTTTCGGGTCTAGGCCCATCTTTGGCCCAACAGATCATCAAATACAGAAATGAGAATGGTCCCTTTGCATCGAGACGTGAACTGAAAAAAGTTCCTCGCCTTGGTGATAAAGCATTTGAACAAGCAGCGGGATTCCTTCGCATTCGCCATGCGGTAAATCCATTGGATTCCTCTGCAGTACACCCCGAGCGTTATGCATTGGTGGAACAAATGGCCAAAGACTTGGGAAAAAAAGTGGAGGACCTATTGACAGATGCTGACCTCAGGAAATCTATTCCCTTAAAAAATTACATTTCGGAGGAAGTAGGACTACCGACATTAAACGATATTCTAAATGAATTAGCAAAACCCGGATTAGATCCAAGGGAAAAATTCGAAGCATTCTCATTCACGGATGGAGTCAACAGTATTGGCGACTTACGGGTTGGTATGAAACTGCCTGGAATCGTGACCAATATTACGAATTTCGGAGCCTTTGTTGATATTGGGGTACATCAAGATGGCTTGGTACACCTAAGCCAATTATCGAATCGCTATATATCAGATCCCCATGAAGTTGTCAAAGTACAGCAACACGTCATGGTAACGGTAACAGAAGTAGACGAAAAACGTAGTCGCATTGCATTGTCAATGAAAACAGATGAGAAGCCTGCACTACCCAAAAACAAAAAAAATGATTTAAAAAAGCAGGCCGAACCACAAACGGATATGGCCAGCAAGCTAGCTGCATTGGCGAGTAAATTTAAATAGATACATTTAACTCCGAAACAAAAAAGCTGACCGTTCGCTGAACTGCCAAGAAAAGTGTCTAACTTTTTGTAGGCAAGGCATCGCCTGGTCAGCTTTTTTTGATTCGATTAAATCCAATGTTCGTCATTCGTGTCGCTGTTTTATTTTGTATCTTTAGGGGAAACAAGTTTAGACCCGTTATGAAAAATTGTACCCTCCTATTCTTTCTATTTTTTGGAATCTATTTTTCTAAAATCCAGGCACAGCAGCAACTTCACGACGGGGCCTACCTGTATCAGGATGGCATTAATAAACATTTAATGCTCATTAAAGACCATTATATTTCATTTATAAGTTACGATGACGTCAGAAAACGTTTTCAGCATACCTGGGGCGGCGCACTTGATAAGCAGCATAATCTGATCACTATCGCTGTCGAGTATAACTCACAGGATTCGGCGGCCATTGGCAAAACAACCCAATTGCCTTATCGGATTGAAGCAGACTCCCTTCGCCTAAAAACTGCCAATAGCTACCATCTCTATATCAAGCAGAAAAAAGTTACACAAGACCTTGATGCACTTTGGCGCATCACTGGTCGCCAGCAAGAAGGCAAAATGCAAGCTATTCCCAAAGCAGATCGTAAAACAATCAAAATATTGGTTGATGGATATTTTCAATGGATAGCCATTAATCCTGCTCAAAAGGGTTTCTATGGTACAGGCGGAGGTGACTATCAGTACAATAATAATAGGTACTCCGAAAAAATACAGTTCTTTTCGAGAGACAATCACAGAGTTGGGCAAGAACTCGCCTTTGACGGTGAAATCCTGAATGGCGCATGGCATCATAAAGGAAAAAGTTCGAAAGGAGACGATATTTATGAAATTTGGAGCAAAGAAATAACAGAATAAAATATGACAATAGAAGAATTTCAATCTCTTGAAGCTCCGCTTCAGCATTGGACAGCGGTACAAAAGTCACTTTGGTATGATCTAAAAGGAAATTGGAAAACCGCGCATGACCTGATCGATCAATTGGGTGGAACTGACGCAGCACATGTTCATGCTTATTTACATCGCAAAGAAGGCGATCAATGGAATGCAGAATATTGGTATCGCCGGGCCAAACAAAACGTATACAAGGGTAATCTGGATGATGAATGGAAAGAACTCTTCAAATGTTACATTCTGTAATTACAATTCACCTATTTTCGGATAGAAGCTGTTCTCTTTTATATACACATACGGACAGTTTGAATAATAAAATAGTCAAAATTTTATAGAAAATTAACTCAGCACTTTCTTAGGCTGTTAAATATCTTTAAAAACATAAAAATATTACCAAATAAGATATAACATCAACCAAATCCAGAGATAATACGTAACAAAAATAACACAAAGAAAAATATTATAAAACTAACAAATAGAATGGCACAGATATTGAATATAATCTACTATACTTGAAAAAGTATACTTTTCATAAATTTAGGTTAATAATTGGTTAGGTTAAACACTTGAAGTTCCCCACTTCAAGTGTTTTTTTTAGAAAAAACTCAATCGAAGTAATATCAAATCCACTTCCCCCATCTTTTTTTAATTAGGACACTTTCCTTCATTAAAAATGAATATTAAAAATTCAAAACAATACATTGTATTACTATGTATTTTGTTATATATTTACTTCCATGAACAAAGAATTTATTGACAAATGGATTTCACAGCTAAAAAAAGGAAGTCTTTCTTTTGTTGTATTAGGTATTCTTGCCTATGATCGGGAATACTATGGCTACGATCTTATCCAGGAGGTCAAGAAGAAAACGGCCATTGATATTGCTGAAGGAACTTTATACCCCTTATTGATCCGTTTAAAAAACGAAGGATTAGTAGAATCGAACTGGGTACCTCAGGAAACTGGGATTCCAAGAAAATATTACAAAATAACAAAGGAAGGCCAAAGTACTTTCTTAGAGATGAGAACCTACTGGACAAGCTTAAACCAACATTTAACCACTTTGACGCATGCATTATAACCAGATACCCTTTACAAATAGATCCTCAGCTCGGCTATATCAAGACTACATGTCAACAGCAACGGCTCTTGTAAAAAAATTAGCCTTGGAGCAAAGACAGGATATATTATGTGAAATCAATAGCCATATATTTGAGGCATTGCAACAGCAGCTTCCCCTACAGTTAATCCATGACGCCATGCCTAGTCAGCTCCAAGAAATCTTAGATAAACTCGGGTTACCGGAGACTTTTATCCAGGAAATGATTTCGACAACGTCCATTGCCCCGTCAATAGAATTTCCGCGTAAATCCGTATCCTTATTGCGGGTACCTATCATACTCACACAAGGGATAGTAAACATGATTTATTATATCATCTATACCCTTATGCTCATCGCCGTATTTCTAGTCGTGGCCAAATTTATTGATCCTCAGGGAGTCGGATTCTTCTATGCGCCCAACAAGTTTTTCATATTCGGCAAACTTATTTTACAACATGAAGAAGCCCTGCGTTACGAACAATTGGGTAATTATTTCATTCCGGCCTTTCTATTTATCATCAGTGGACTTTACTACTCGTCCACGTTAATTTTGAAACTCAAAAAATCTATTCACCATAAATTATGAAAAGAACCACAGTTTTATTGTTCCTCTTAGGAATCCTATCAAGCCCCATTCTCAAAGCCCAGGAATTCACACCTGTTCGCATGGATAGCCTGATGACCGCCATGGATAAAAATAATGTCTGGATGGGCAGTATCGCGATCAGCAAAGGCGATCAATTACTCTATCAAAAGGCAATTGGATATGCAGATGTAGCGCAGAAAAAGAAAGCGACCATAAATACGCGTTATGGAATAGGTTCAATCTCCAAAACTTTCACAGCAACACTTGTACTAAAAACAGTTGAGCTCGGAAAACTGAAGTTAGACGAACCAATATCCGCATTCTTTAAAGATATTCCAGACGCTGGAAAAATCACCGTTCGCCAATTGTTAAATCATAGCAGCGGAATACACAATATCACGGATGACAACGATTATTTGACATGGAATACTAAACCACAGACAGAGAAAGAACTTGTTGAACGCATCGTCAAAGGCGGAACCGACTTTGCTCCCAGCAGTAAACATGCATATAGTAATTCAAACTACATCCTACTTACTTATATCTTAGACAAAGTTTGGAAAAAAGACTATGCTTTTTTATTAAAAGAATACATCTGTAAGCCATTAAACTTGCAAGAGACAACCTTTGGCCGTCCACAAAATAACAGCAGGGATGTTAGCGAATCCTATCGATTCACCCACGAATGGACCCTTGAACCACACACGGACAATTCTGTTCCGCTTGGAGCCGGAGCCGTTTGGTCAACTCCGGCAGATTTGGGCAAATTTTTCAATGGTTTATTTAGCCAGAAAATAATCAATGCCGCAAGCCTGGAAGAAATGAAAAAAATAGATCAGGGCTATGGATTGGGTTTATTCCAATTGCCATTCTATGAACATATTGGCTTTGGCCACACAGGTGGTATAGATGGATACTCCTCGGTAGCTGGTCATTTTGATGATGGTAATTATAATGTCGCTATCATTAGTAATGCCAACAATTATAACAATAATGAGATCCTAAAGTTCAGCCTAGGTGAGCTTTATAAAAAACCGTTTCCACTTCCTGACCTTACGGAAATACAATTGACAGATGCAGATATTTCAGGTCTCGTTGGCGAGTATAAAAGTGAACAGCCTCCAATTCAGATAAATATTACGAGAGAGGGCAACAAGATATTTGGACAGGTCGTTGGTCAACCTTCATTTCAGCTTAAAGCCAAGGATAGAAACACGCTGGTCCAACCGCAATTTGGTGTAAAAATTGTTTTCGAGCGTAGCGAAAACAAAATGACACTCTATCAAAATGGACATACACTTGTTTTAAAGAAATAAGGAAATGCTACGTTAACTAAAGCGAAGATTTATGGTCTTTATTAGGATTGATGCCCCGCCCAATTATACTGTATAGCTAAAAGAGCAGCGGTTGAACTAAACCGCCGCTCTTTCAATTACGGTGTTTTACAGTTTTTCCAGATAGAAATCATCACCATATACCGTACCGCTCAAGGGTTTATAGAAATAGACCGTAGCAGTAGTATTATTGATTCCAGTTGTAAAAGTTACCGAATTATTGGAGTAGCTGGTCGTACCTATAGTCGCATCGACCGCAGTTCCTCCATAATTTTTGACACCGATACTGACCGACTGCCCAGTTGCAGACACTTTGGCGTAGCCACCGAACCGATAAGTCGTATTTGGCGTTAAACCGGTCAGGTATTGTTCAATGGATGTCTCTCCGCCTGTTTCGCGAATGCATTTGGTTCCTATCCGGGCATCGGTGGAAACAACCGATGATCCACCGCCCCATGTTGTCCATGGATAGATGACACCGCTTTCGAAATCGCCATTACTAAATAAAGGTAGCTTATATACACGAACGTAATCCACCTGCATATTAAAGGGCAAGTCAGCATTTGTGATTGCCCCTGGCCATCCCGCTCCACCGGCCTGATTTAGAATCAGATAAAAAGGAACGTCAAATGGCCATTGCTGCGTTCCGCCACCGGAAACTCTTGCGTAGGTATACTGTAATACATTGTTGACGTAAAATCGAATGTCATTTGGACTCCAGATCATTGTATATAGGTTATAATCTGTCGTATTATAGGTGGCAGATTTCGATGCTGTGCTCCCACCATTTGCATTTGTAACTGAGCCATTATGGATCGTATGGTACATCACACTTTCGTTGTTGACATGCTCCATAATGTCAATTTCACCACAGCTAGGCCAGCTGCCGTACGCTGTAGCTGGTTCGGGCATCATCCAAATAGCAGGCCATGAACCTCTTCCTTGTGTGAATTTGGCCCTCACTTCAACTTTTCCATAAGTCATACTAAATTTTCCCATCGACTTAACTCCTCCAGCATGATAGGCAACAGGATCTCCGGCTACAACAGCATTATCCATACGCAATACGAGATTGCTCCCATCTTGGGAGGCATAAGCTGGCAAAGAGGTCATATACTTATTCCATGCGACAGTGCCCCTGTCAGCATAAGACCATTTTGTGGAATCAAATCCCCCACTACTGTTAAACTCATCCGACCAGATCAATTCGTAGTCTGTTGTCGCTACGGTAGTCGCATTTAATAGCTTAGTCGAGGCCTTCGCCTTACTTACTTCCGGAATCGGATTTGTTGTTGTTGTTGTCGAGTCCTTTTTGCAGGCAAAAATAGACAGGCTAGTTGCGATTAGGCTCAGCACTAGCCAAAATTTGGTTTTTCTCATTTAGTTTTGGATTATTGGTTTTATTTAAGTTTATATCGTTATTTGACAGCTTGTGGAGCAAGCTGCATAATAATCGAAGATTCATTTTTTTCTTTCATTCCTTCCCGTTTTAACCAAAAGGAAGAAATGAAAGAAAATGCATATTATATCGATAACACAATGTGCCCGATTACTTAAAATTTACGGGCAAAAAGACAATTTTGCTGTAATTTTCTTTTTCAAATAAAACGCCGAGTTTATTTTTATTTAAAAGTACTAAATCGGAATAAGCGGCATAATCCCCTTTCACACCCTCCGGCGCTTTGGCCACAACCTGATTAAAATACCATGTTTTGCCCTGATCATTACTTAATCGAACGGTTAGATTGTCTCTTCTATTGGTTGATGCAGCATTACACACAGCCAATATATATTTTCCTTTCTTCTGCCAGGAAAGCACTGAACCCTGGTTGACCGGATCGGGTAAGTTTTTATCATAATAGGTTGTATCCCAAGTAGCGCCACCATCACCGGAATAGGATACAATTCTCGATTTTACATTACCTTGCTGATTACGGGAATTCATATACAGTCCTGCGTTGGAAACCTGTGCGGCCATTGTTTCATTTGATCCCTCAAATTTCACGCTTGCCCCTATCTTGAATGTCTTTCCATGATCGTCCGAGTAATACGAATGCGCAAAATAGTCTTTGCCATTTTCTTTCGGATTTCTTTCAGAATGGTTAGCAGGAATATAAATACGTCCTTTATATTTACCAGAATCAAATTGTAAAGCATGCCCCGGTGTATTCGCATAAGTTCGCCAATCTTCCTTAAAGGTATATTGCGCATTCACTGACGGTTGATTCGGGCGATGTGTATCGAGCGTAATATTCTCTGGCTTGGACCATGTTTTACCACCATCGGATGAACTAATTGACCAACATTCTCGCAAACCATTTCCTTTGCGCACTTCTCCCTCATGATTATTTCCCGTATTATAAAAAAGTAAGAGACGCCCTTGAGGATATGCTGGATCTAACATATCAACTACAGGTGCTGGATTTCCGACTTGTAAATTATCATTGTCAACGGCGACTTGCAATGGCCCCCAAGTTTTTCCATTGTCCTTACTGGTTTTATAAACAATATCCACATTACCAAAATCGCCGGCATGATCCACCCGACCTTCTGCAAAAGCAATTAACTGTCCGCGTCTATCCTTTACAATAGCAGGTATGCGGTAGCTTTTATAGCCATCTTCGCCTGAAACAAATACATTCACTTCCTGAGCGTGGCAAATTCCTGCCAACAGTGCAAATACCAGCATTGTCCCTAATTTCTTCATATCTATATAAGTTTTATTGTTACTTCTATTTAAAAATTTCATCTGTGTTAATACAATGCGATCGGTTATTTATTACTCCTTTTCAATCGGCAGACAGGTAAACATCCATTTTAGTGGATTTTGCCAATCTTTCCCTTTTAATTTCCTCACTGGAAGTTTCACCACAACTGTATTCCAGCCTTTCTCCAGCAGAACAATGCTTGGACTTCGGTAGCTGTAACCTTCATCAACCAAAGGGAGCTCCAAATTTCCTTTTTGGCCAGCATGTTGCCAATTCGGTGGAAGCACTTCACGCCCATTCACCCAAATTTTGCTCATTCTATCGTCCCAGGTTCCCAAATTTGGAGAATCACTGGCATATGAACGGGAGAGGTCGTTAAAACCGATCCAAAAACTTTGGTTTCCTCCTTTTTCACTCCATACTTTGCTCACAGCATATACGGTACTATTTTCAAGCGGCCGATCAATAGCCCCTTTTACCACATCAGCCCACCAATGGCGTAATACGATAGTCCCACCATAAAACTCACCGATCTTTTTTAAAGCGTTAAATTTTCCTATCGCCTCATTTTTTAAGGCCATGTTCAGATCGCCTTTATTTTCCAAAGGCCCATACAACATCCATTTTTGCCCACTTTGTGCGTAATACGGAAAAATAAGATCTTTAAAATACAATCTTTTATGTTGGAGCAAACGCTTTTCAAATTCAGCAAATTGAGCTAATCCCTTTACATCCGTTTTGATATTACTACGCCATTCAAAATCCCCTCCTCCTCGCCAGCTTCGTTCCGCAAAAGTCAGCAAAGCAGGGTAAACTCCATTTTGACGAAATAGATCATCTTCATTCTTTACCGCACGATCAGGCCAGGAACATAACGTCGCACCCATTAACTTTTCATTTTCTGACGATTGACCACCTAATTCCCTATAGAACAAGGTAGTCACAGTTTCTAAAGGATCCATGTGGTTAATATACAAGTGTTTTGAATCAATCACTTCAACAGGAGAATCTTTCGTAATGGCTTGCGGTCCACCCATCCAAAGCTGCCGGATTGTGTGTGGCAACAAATTACCACCAGGCTCCCAGCCGATGGTTTTTAGACCTAAGTCCTCCGTCCATTTTGTCATCATCGGCAAAAATGCTTGATTATGAATTTTCACCTCATCTCCCCCAATATGCAAATAAGGTAGTCCTGGATAAGTGGTTGCAAATTCCTTAACCAGTTCTTTGATGATCCCAATGCCGCTATCGCTCTGCATATCAGTTTTAAAATAACGGCGAAATGCTGCAGAATGTCCCGGCATATCAATTTCGGGTATAAGCTGTATATGCCGATCACGACAATAGCGAATCAGCTCCTGCATATCGTCCGTTGTATAATACTTTCCCTTCCAACGCTCCATATTTGTCGAGTCGGTCAAACCGGGATATTTTTTGCTGATCAGTCGCCAAGCAATATCCTCGGTGAAATGAAAGTGAAAAATATTTAGTTTATAGCGCGCCATGATATCGATCTGCTTCTTAAGCACATCCATTGATTGAAAATTTCGTCCCACGTCCACCAGGTATCCACGCCAGCGAAAGGAAGGATAATCGGTAATGTCGCAATACGGCAACTTACCATCGCTGGCTCCTAGTTGACGCAAAGTTTGCAGGGCATAGAAACCCCCTTTCCCCGCCCGAGCTTCAATGTTTACTCCTCTTTTATCTATAACGATGCGATAGCCTTCCAAAGAAGACGAGGGAAGTTTCATTTCTTTATTGCAACTAATCGTTATAGCTATACTTTCTTTGCTGTCGAAGTCTATCCGCCTTACATCCCAATCGCTTAGCAGTGCTGTCAAAGTCTGTCTATCTGTAGTTGACACTTCTCCTTTGGTGCGTACGCAGACCACTTGTTTAATCTGGTAATACCCGGTTTTCCAGGCAACAGACTGCGGCATGGGAAGCAAAGGTCTGATAGTTTCGGACATACCATATAGCGGAGAGATCATCATGACAATCATCATCAGCCTTTGGAGAAACTTAGTTGTCGCTACAGCTTGTCGCCTCATGTTATCCCTTAATCGTGTTAAATTCCTGTAATATTTGCATACAATACCACTCTTGACGAGGGAGATGGAATGGTCCTTTAAATAAATTACCTTTTGCCGTTTGCGCAATCTTCCCATCACGATGCAGATAACCATACCATTCACCATTGATTTTATCATGAAAATGATCATAGGCATACTGATTGATCTGCTGATGCCAATTTTTATATTTCTCATTTCCGGTCATTAGGTAAGCGAGTAATGTTGCTATAATCGTTTCATTCTGCGGCCACCAAAACTTCATATCCTGCCAGTATTCTTGTACCGGCTTTCCATAGACATCCCGAAAGTATAGTATACCACCATATTCTGTATCCCAGCCGCGCTCCCACATATAATCCAACATACGACAGCCCAGGTCAATCAGATGTGGATCGTTCGCCCGATATTTCGCTTCATGCAAGATAAACCACGCTCCTTCGATAGCATGTCCGGGATTGAGTGTACGCCCGTCAATATGATCAACAATTTCACCTTGAGGTCCCACTTGCTCCATCACACAGCGGATATCATCCTTAACAAAATCACGTTCTATCTGCGCGATAAAATCACTGATAACGAAATCACAGCGTGGATCTCCAATTGTTTCGCGAATTTGCTGTGCGGTATTGATCATAATCATCGGCACACCGATCCCTTTCATTGGCCTCGTCTGTTCGTATTTTGGTTCCACCAATCTTTCTCCCTGTGCATAAGCCAAACAAATTCCAAACAGCTCACGTGCTTCCGCAGCAATATCAGTATATCCCGTCGCTTTTGCATAAGCTGCAAAGGCGATTGCCGCAAAAGTCTCCGAAAAGAAATAACGACGCATACGAATTGGATTACCGATGCGGTCTACATGAAAATACATTTTGCCGTTTGCGTCAAAACAATGTTTCTTCAAAAATTCATAGCCTATCCGTGCCCCTTCCAGCCATTCCTCTTTTTGCTCAACCGTATTGTAAAGTGTGGCCAGCAACCAGCATGCCCTTCCCTGTATCCACACGGCTTTATCTGTATCAATCAAAGCCCCATCATGATCACGCATAAATAGGTAGCCGCCACATTCATGGTCAATCGATCGTGGAAACCAAAATGGTACAGTGTCTTTTAAGAGCTGATCACGATAAAAAACTTCCAACTCCTTCAAGTAATCAGTGTCTATTATATTTGCGGTATCTTTTATACTTGTCTGTTTCATCTGTTCTATTTTTTGTATCAATTTATTTATGTTTAGTTGATCGTCTTATGTTTAGTTGATCGTCAAAGCGAAAGTGGACACCGGTGTTCCAATTTCATTTTGAAGATTTGCCCTGCTAAAAGGTTCATATCCATACAGGATTTTGGTGATTTGGAAATTCGGCTTAACGATTTCGACGACATTTCCCGATAGGATATTTGCATTTACATCAGAAATTTTCCCCTTATTGTCCATTACCTGAAAACCTTTCACAGTCGAATTCCCCGGGGTTATTAATTTTATACAATGATCAAATGTCAATAACAGCTTATCATCGCGAAGCGCATACCTGACCAGATCAGGATGATCTGCATTCAATTCAACACCATATACATGTTTACGCACTAAATTTGCCAACCTTCGGCCTACCACAATCTTTTCACGGGGATGTACATCCAAAGAATCACCTACATCGATCGTTACGGCCATGTATGTACCAGCAATGGCTTTCTCCAGTAAGCGTTGTGAGTTTCTAAAATCACCCCATGAAGGTCTATCTATACTTGTGAGCTGAACAAAGAAAAAAGGTAGATCTTGGTGAAAACTCTTCCGCCAGGAGGAAATCAATGTTTTAAAAAGACGTTCGTGAAGTTCTATATTATGCGCATTGCTCTCACCTTGATACCACAGTATACCTTTCAATCCTGTGCTTAACCATTTGCTGACACCTGCTTCAAAATTGTAAGCTGGTTGATACGGATGGCGTTGATTTTTCACTTTTGAAACTGCTAGATTTTGACTGGCGCGCTCACGACAGAAATCCTGCAGGAAATCTGATTTTTGCCAGTTGTGAATATAAGAGGCAAGCAGATCGTCGTTTTCCAATGATTTTCGATCAATCCATGATTCGGTATTAGACCCACCTACCGATAGATCAATAATGCCAATGGGAATATGCTGTTCGCTAGCAATCTGTTCGGCAAATGAATAAGCAACAGCTGAGAATTGTGCGGCCTCCGCCCCGGTAGCCTGCCGCCAGGCACCACTGAAATAGGCCAAATCGTTTACTTCCCTTAAAGTCGCGGTATCCCACGCAACAGCATTGGTCTCGACAAGGTTGTGGCATTTAAAAAGGCGCACATTCTTTAAGTGGGGTGCATCGTTGATCAGCTCTTCGCCCTTTGTGGCTCCACGAAGTTGAAAAGCCATATTTGATTGTCCCGAAGCAAGGTATACATCGCCAAAAAGAATATTTTTCAACACTATTTTCTGCCTGCCCGAACCCACGGCTATTTCATAGGGTCCTCCGGCTTCCATTTTAGGCAACTTTATTTCCCAGAAACCATCGGGATTGACCCTGGTCTTATAGCTTTTCTTATTGAAATCAATTTTGATTTCAGCGGAAGCAGTACCCTTACCAGAAATGCTATTTGCCCAATTACGCTGGAGCACCATATCCGAGCCGATTGTTTCGGCCACTTGCAAGTCTTGAGTAACAGGTGTCAATACATGCGCGACCTGTTCAGCAATCATTGTAGCTCCCTGCTTATTGGGATGCAAGTAGTCATCAAAAAGATCTATTCGATACCGAAGCGGGGTGTTGAGATCAATCAGTCCGACTTGATTATTTTGGGCAATCTGAGGAATCAATTCCTGAATCTGGTCATACCAATCGCGGGTTCCAGAGAGAAAACGCGGATGACCGCTAAAAATAGGAGTCAATCGACAGATGTAAATTTGTACTTTGGGATTAGCGAATCGTATGGAATCAATTAAAGTCGCGTAATCTGAGGCAAAGGAGTTCTTATAATTTGGCCAGTTTCTCGGATCGGTATCATTGAGCCCCAAATGTATAATAGCAACATCGGGTTTAAAATCCAACGCTTTCCTATATTCCGCTGTTTTATAATAGGGTCTATGCCCCTTACGTAAAAGAGTAGCTCCTGAATGACCAAAATTCCTCACTTCAAACCGCTGGCCCAGCAAAGCTTGAAGCTGACTCGGATAAGAGTCCTCTATAGGATTTCCGAGCCCATAACCAAAGGTTACAGAGTTACCGATACAAGCTACTTTTGTCCGGGGTTGTCCCACTGAAATGGAGATGGAGACAATCAAACCTAAAAGTAGGCCTCCTCTTTTTGAAATATAAGTATGCAGCGTGCTGATTAAGGATTTCATTTTCATCATCTATTCATTCAGGAAATAAAAACGATTACTTCTCCGTTGTTTTGGGTTTGAGAAACAGGAGTTGCAAGAGTAGCGCTAGCAGTACCGCGGCCCCTAATAGTGCAAAGCCTAGCCCAAAATGACCTTCATCCTTAAATTTCCCCAACCATTGCGTGATAACGGCTCCAGCGAACACGCCCACCATATTCATAAACCCATAAGCGGTTGCGCGCAAATTTTTAGGAACAACCTGACAAAGGATAGGCATATTGTTGGCATCGAATATGCCAAAGCCAATTCCAAAACAGACCGCCGCTCCGACCACCGCAGGTAAAGTCTGGCCTAATCCCAAAAACAATAAAGCTGGTATGGTCAGTCCAAGTCCAATTGCGCTGGTATAGATGCGGCCGCGGATATGCTTTTGTACCCATCGGTCACTTAGTATTCCGCCGACGATAACCCCAATAAAGGATGAGATCGCGATTGTGATGGTCGACAATGGACCAGCTTTGGCCATTGGAATATTCAGGCTATCGGCAAACAAGGTTGGCAACCAATTTTTGATGGCCCAGCCGGGTAAGCTTGGAGCCGCAAAATAAAATAATAGAATCCAGAATGCCACATTGGAAAATAGCAACAATAAACTTTTGGGAAGAGACAATCGCCCTTCCGAAGCAGGCTCCTCGAGGGATGGCTCATGTTTTTTCTCCACAAGCAAGATCGCTAATAGGACCGCATAACATATTCCGATAATTCCAAACCAATGAAAAGCGGTATGCCATCCTTTTGAAGCGGCCAATGTTGCACCAAAACCGCCCAAAGCCTGCCCCGTATAGAGTCCTGTCATATGTAGCCCAATGGCCAGCGATCGATTTCTTCCAGTATGGTAATCGGCGATCAAGGAAAGGGCTGTCGGGATATACAGCGCTTCACTAAATCCCATAATAGCCCGCAATACCAATAGTGTTGCATAATCGTGCGCCATACCCATACCATAAGTTACCGCTGACCAAACAAAAAGACTGCCTACGATCAGCCATTTTCTATTGCTGCGATCGGCAACGATACCCGCTATCGGACTCATAAGACCATAGATGTAAAGAAACACGGCCATCAATACACCAAAAGTCTCAGCACGCTGCAGCTGTGGAATATCGACCTGCATGGCTTCACGCATAGTTGATAGCATTTGCCGGTCCATATAATTCAGCAGAGCTACCCCCCAAAGGAGTGCCACAACGAGCCATGGGTAAAAAGATTTATGTCGTAAAGAAGAGATCATTTTAAGCTTTATCAGGGTTATATGAATTTTTTATATCTTATTTTTTCAATGCTATTTGTTAGAAAAGGTCGCTACTAAAATCTCAGGACTACGAACACCCGCCTTAATTTCACCGCTGGGCAAAATGATCGTATCACCCCAGACCACCGCCGTCGTGGTCACCGGACCATTCGATGGCAGATCCGCCATCCGGCTCCATTTTTTCAGTTTCAAATCATAACGCCATATTGCTCTACCGAAACCGGGATGATTGATTTGCAATCTGTTTTTAGCATCAATGAGTTTCTGCCTCTTCGAGGGATTCGCTTCCTTTTTAGCGTCAAAGATCAACGCTTCCACCCGATGGAAGGTATCGCCCCGATCTGCGCTCAGCAACCATATTCCTTGGTCGGGCAATACACAAGCTGTTCCTGCCGCAGCAGGGAAAGGAATATCCGTCCGTTTTGACCAGGTACTACCACCATCGGTTGAGCACCATAGTTCGTAGTATAATGTTGAAGGGCTCTCTGGATGAGCCTTTCTTCCGCCAAGCAGATAAAGGCCATTCTGACTATCAGACAACAATTGCAAATGGGAGACCGCATAGGGTAATTTTCCCACACAGCCCCATCCTTTTCCAAGATGGGCTAGATCTAATTGAAACACTTGGTCCGATACCGCATCTTGCATTTCACCTCCAGCAACTAGGAGTTTATTCCCATGAACTACCGCTCCCATATTAGCAAGCGGAAATGGGAGATTCGGATAGTCGGACACCGTAATTTTCTTGGTTGAGCTATCATATTTAATCAATCTACAGGCAGCTGTTTTACCATCAGGAGTCTCTCCTCCTATAATGAGCAATCCATCGGGTAGGCTCAGGCTAGCAGCATAAGCAACCGCCACAGAAAGACTATCCTGCGCTGCTAAGCGTAGTCCCGCTCCCTCTTTTCTATAAATAAATACTTCTTTTTGGATCTCTTTCGTTCCGCCTTCCCAGGGTGGTAAATGAGGGAAATTCGCTCCACCGGCAATCAGGAGACAATCGTCCGTGAAACCAGCTATTGGTCCTGCCAGACCAATATGCATCTTTCCATCTTGCATAGCTGGCAATGTAATGCCTTTATGCCATTCCAATCGACCAACCTGTGCATGAACAGCACCTGTAAACAGTATTCCCACAATAACTCCCATCCAATGTTGTTTTGTCATATCTATTTATTCTTGAACCTACAGTCCAGCCTGTTGTAATTTCCCTCTCGATGTAAGCACCCATGATACTCATCTCGAGAGGGAGATCTATTTTACTGTGCACAAAACGTCTGAAAATTAAGTTTGTTCACATCACTCTTAAAGAGTTCAAATTGCTCCGCCGAAATATTCTTTACAGGCAGTCTAAATGCTCCGCAATCAAGCCCAATCAATTTCATATACGATTTCCCTACTGAAATACCACCATACTTCCCTAACAAAGTGATCATATCGATAGATTGCTGCTGCAAAGCCTTAGCTTTTTCAACATCTCCTCTATCATACGCATCGATAAGTTCAAGGTATAAAGGTGCGGCATAGTTATAGGTACTTCCGACAGCACCTTTGTTACCCAATACCAAAGCGGACAGCATATTCTCATCTCTTCCCCATAACATATCATACTTGCGATCTGCATAATTCATACAGCTTAGAAAATCCATAAAATCTTCGTGCGTATATTTGATTCCTTTAAAATTGGGTATCACCCCATCAATTTGCTTCAACAGGTCGATCATCGGGAAGTTTCCACCGGTCAATACAGGGATATGATAATAATAGAAAGCCGTATTCGGGGCTGCACTAGCAATTTCGACACAACACTTTGCCAATTGATCCACATTAGCAGGTTTGAAATAAGATGGTGCAGTAAATGACACGACATCTACACCTGCATGCTCGGCCAGCCTAGCCAATTGTTGGCATTCTTTGATATTGGTTCCGCCCAGGAGCATCATGAGTGTAAATGCATCATCCTCTTTTGTTAATCTGGCCCAAGCTGTCATCACCGCAACTTTTTCCTCAAAAGTCAACGACACCCCTTCTCCTGTCGAGCCACAAATAAAGGCACCCGTTACCCGGTTGCGCTTTAACATCGCATAGTATTGCGGAATCAGTTCAAGATTCAATTCTCCGTTTTCATCGAAAGGAGTAAACGGCGCTGCAATTAATCCTGAGATTTTTTGGTTTAACATATGATATTTATATAAATAGTAATAAACATCCTGTCTCAACCTTCAACTCAAGTTGAGACAGGGTATCAGTTTTTAGGTTCCTTTATAACCTGGATTTTGCTGATCATTTAATTTAGGATCGACAGTAAGTGTACCCAAATCGATTGGCCACAATATTTTATGCTTCTGACCATCAATGTTATTCAATACGCCGACCAAGGCTAAATCTTTACGAAAGACCAAAGGCTTTCCGGATGCATCCTGCATACGTCTCAAATCGAACCATCGCTTGCCCTCGGATACAAACTCTTTCGTACGTTCATAAAAGATCGCTAATTCATTTGTCTCGAAACTGCCATTTGTAAACAAAGGCGCTTTTCCAGCATAGGCCCGGTTACGTACAGCCATGATTTCGCTGGTTGGGTCCTCTCCTAATTTATTTTTAATTTCTGCTAATAATAGATAAGCTTCAGATAAGCGATAAACAGGATAATCATCCGAATAGCTGCGAACCCCGTCTATCAAAGTTCCCAAGAATTTTCTAAGTACTACTGCCGATGTATTCCCTTTATTAAAATTCAAGAAAGTTGCATTTGCTCGAGTGTCAGTCTTTTCATATAATCTGTACAGATCAATTTTATACTCATAACGGATCAAACCTGTAGACCCGGTCTGCAGTGGATCTTTTGAGATAGCTTGTCCATTATCATCGACATAACCCGTAATATCATCGCTTGCGGCATAAATGAAATTATTGAAAAATGAAGTCGCTTCTCCATTTAGATAACGAAGTACAAAAATCATCTCGGAATTACCTTTCATAGCCGGTAAACTTGCAGATTTAAATGCATCTCCAAAATTACTGATGAGTGTGTATTTAGGAATTACTTCCTCTACAGCGGCTTTTGCAAGTTTTAAATCCGCAAGGCTGCTCGCTGGGGACTTTCCATCCATATCAACTTTGGCCGACCATAGATAGACTTCCGTTTTCAACATTTTTGTTGCCGCCAAGGACCATTGCGCTTTTTGGTTTTTAGTTTCAAAATTTCCTGAAAACGATTTTTCGGATTTATCAACTTCTGATTTGATAAAGTCCAACATTTCCTTTTCCGTTTCAGTTCGAGCTTTATACGCTTCTTCCGCCGAAGTAGGGGTATTAATTGCTGCTTGCGGTTCTGTCACCAAAGGCACCCGACCATAAGTTCTAAACAAATAGAAATAATAAAAAGCGCGCAGTCCGTAGGCTTGGCCCAAATAATAGCCCTTTTGGACATCTGTCAAATAATCAGCTTTCCCCACCTGATAAATAAAATTATTAACCTGAAAAATTGGAGCGTATAATCCTGCCCAACCCGATATTCCAGGAGAACTTTCACGAATATCCTGAGTAATTATCCCTGCCGAATTCAATGACGCTGTTCCTGTAAAACTGGTACCATCTCTTAAAGTTCCCCCACGTAATTCACCAAGATTCCACAGGTTTTGCTGTTGTCCGCGCAATTGGGTGTGAAGTCCCAGCATTGCTCCAGCGACCTGCTCATTATTTTTCCAGAAACTCCCGCTGGCAAAGTAATCCTCGGGACTAAGGTCTAAGTCTATTTCTTTACAAGAAGAAAACAGAAAAACTACAAGACCAATATATATAAATAGCTTTTTCATAATTTGGAATTAAAATGTTAATTGAAGCCCAAGTATAAATGTTCTAGGAAGTGGATACCCACCACCATTCTGTCCCACACTTCCACTTTCAGGGGAGAACAAGGTGTTTTTTGACCAATAATGTAAGTTTTGCCCTGTTGCTGAGATGGTTAAATCCTCCATTTTTAATCGATTAGCAATGGATTTAGGCAATCGGTACGACACATTAATCTCTCTAAATGCCAAATAATTTCCTTTATTGTAGAACATACTGCTTTCACGGCTGGTATTATTTTTAAACAGTTGATCAGCCCAATAATAAGTCGGATATTTAGCATTTGGGTTTTCGGGAGTCCATGTATCAAATACGCTCGTCGTCGTATTGAATGTTCCCTGCATCATTCCAAGGAACCAAGCTCTTGGCCCATCATAAGCAACATAGCCCAATGCATAATCAAACCGGGCACTCAGACTAATATCCTTCCAGCGTACAGCCCCTCCAAATCCTCCAGTCCATCTTGGCACTGTATTGCCCATATACACCCTATCATACGAATTAATTATGCCATCCCCATTTACATCTTTCCACATAACATCTCCTAGAGCTAATGGGTAGTATAAATTCTTTTCACTGCTAGACATCGCATTATATACATCAGGATGTACCAATGTACGTGCACCGATGAGATCTTTCAATTGCAAGGCATAGCTATCTAACTGTTCTTTTGTACGAATGATCCCGGTAGCTTCATAAGCATACGCAACATTCGGGTCTTGCCCCTCCTGATACCCCCCAACCCAAACCAGTTCTTTGGATTTAGGATCATAAACCTGCAAACCGCCTTGTCTGTTATTTTCAACCCCATTAAAAGGTAATTTTAAGATCTTGTTTCTATTATAGGCCGTATTCCAGTTAAAGCTTAAGTCCCATTCTTTTTCTCGTAGAATCTGATAATTTACGCCAATTTCAACGCCCTGATTCTGCATGTCGCCATTGTTGGTCGTAATTGTGGTAAAACCGGCTGAAGCTGGCAAAGTTAGGCTTGCGATTTTATCTTTAGTCGTTCTATGATAATAAGCAAGACTCAGATCAATTTTGTTTAAAATTCTCGATTCAAAGCCGACTTCTTTTGTAATCAGGCTTTCCCATTTAAGATTTGGAATCGAAAGCGTAGACATTGTGTATCCAACCTGTCCGTCATATTTGTTCGTCCCATATGAACCTTGAAGGGCATAGGATCCAATTCCGCTGACATTCCCATTTCCTCCATAGCTAGCGCGCAGTTTTAAAGTATTTACGACTTTATCAGTCCCTAAATAATCCTTCAGGAAATCTTCATGATGTAGTGCCCAACCAATTGAAACTCCAGGAAAGGTTCCCCATCGATTATTCAGCAATGTCGAATAACCATCTCTACGTGCAGTCAATGTCAAAAGGTATTTCTCTTTATAGTCATAATTTACGCGTCCAAAATAGGACATGATACGTTGTCGATCATGGTATGAATCGATACTTCTTTTATTGGCATCCGGACTTGTTAAACCAAGATCCATAAAATCGTCTGTGGGAGCTCCACTTCCCCCTGCTGTAAATCCATTATTATAAGTATCAAAAAATTCCGAGCCCAACATGGCATCGATATGATGCGAACTCGCCAATTCAGTTCTGTAATTTAAAACTGCATTATAGGTTTGATTATATATTTTATCATAGGAAGCCGAAGAATTTCTTGTGCGTACATAATTTCCCGGGCTGGCTAGATAATCTCTATTAAAGGATTCAGAAGTAGACTGATTGAAAAACCAGTTGCCACTCACGCGTAAACTAAGGTTTTCTAAAAAATTAATTGTAAAAGCTTGGGTAAGCGTAAGCTTCTGATTTAGGTTTTTACGAATGAACTTATCGTCATTTACCAAGGGATTTCCGTCTTGATAATCACGACCGACAAGCAGATCACCATTAGCGTTTGTACCACGCATTGTGGGAGGAGCACCCAAAGCCCGTGTCATATAATTCCCTTCTCCATTAATAGCGTCACGCCATTTAGTGTAAGCGAAATTAACTCCCGATAAAGAATGCAACCAAGGTTTAATTTTATATTCACCATTCAAGACAAAAGTAGTACGATCATAAAAAGTATTGATTGGCATCCCTTTTTCGTTATACTTCCCCACACTGCCATAATATTTACCTTTATCGTTCCCACCTTGTAATGCAATATTGTAATCTTGCGTCAAACTAGCATCACGAAGTGCATATTTAGCATAGTCAAAATCCTTAAAAATTAGTTCTTTTCCCGTTACAGGATCAATCATTGTCTGCCATCCCTGTTGCAACAATTCACGATTGGTATCATCGAGCAACATGGTACTCCATACTGCATTGCTCGTAAGATTGCCATCTAAGATATTTCCCTTATCATCCTTATATTTATTCCCCGTACCAAATGGCCCCACACTCGTTAATTGATTCAACTGCGACGGTTGATATTGCCCCGATACCTGAACACCTTTTCTACTCCAGTTTAAGTAATCTTTGGCATTCAGGAAATCAAAAGGGTTGTTTAATCTATTGACACCAACTTTAGACGACAGCGTAATATTGGATACCCCTTCTTTGCCTCTCTTTGTAGTTATCAATATAACACCATTTGCAGCTCTAGCGCCATAAATAGCTGTAGCAGAAGCATCTTTCAAAACATCAATCGATTCGATATCATTTTGATTAATATCACTAAATCCATTTCTAATCAATCCATCTACAATGACCAACGGTGTTCCACCTCCGCCATAAGTAGTTCCACCTCGAAGCACAACTGTCGGTACAGCTCCTGGTCTTCCTGAAGTTTGCTGAACCCGAATACCCGGTATGGTACCCGCTAAAGCAGAAGCGGGGTTTGAACGAACTCCAGTTTCAAGCACTTTTTTATCTAAGCTGCTTACGGACCCCGTTAAATTCGACTTTTTCATTTTCCCATAACCTACCACAACAACCTCATCCATTTGTTCAACCTTGGATTCAAGCTTAATATCCAATTGATTTAATTGCCCAACTTTTACCTCGTATGGTCTATACCCCGTAGACGTAATCACTAAAATAGTATTGGGATTGGTGCTGATCGAGAACGTCCCATCAGTACTTGATTGCAGAGATTGGTTGGATCCTTTGACCTTTATAGTCACATTTCCAAGCAATTCCCCTGTTTTTGCATCGGTAATTTTCCCCCGTACCGCATGGTCCTGCGCTTGAGCCAAGAGCAAATTGCCCGTCAATATCGACAAGGTAAGCAGGGTTCGTAATTTTAGGTTTGAATACATATTGGTTTGTATTAAGTATTACATATATGCAAATATATAAATTACAATATGTAAAAAACAAATTTATATTAAATTATGTATAACATATTAATCACTTTTATTAATTATCTTTGTCTTAACGCGCCTAATGCGCTGTATGGAATATATATGGAACCGAATTCTTCGCTAATAGAACATCTGAATACAATTGATACGTCTTCATTGGTAGATCGTGCAGAAAAAGAAATCATCAATCTTTTTGTCAATCAAGGCTTAAAAGTTGGCGATGCTTTACCCAAGGAAATTGAATTGGCTGAAACCCTTGGCGTAAGCCGTACAGTTGTTCGCGAGGCCATGTTGCGGTTGCGTATGGTCGGATTGATCGAATCTAAAAAACATCGCGGAGCTGTTTTAACAAGTCCAGACCTTATAAAACCCCTACGCAAATCACTTTATCCGACCATCATGGAAAATAAGACCCTACAGGATCTTTTTGAGATGCGTATGGTTCTGGAGGTGGGTATGGCGGATATTCTCTTTGAACATATACAAGAAAAAGACATTGAGGAACTGGAAGCGATCGTTGCAAAGGAACCGATACAAGCAGATAATACAATTTTTGATATTGAAACTGAAATTGCCTTTCACGGTAAACTTTATGAAATCACGGGTAATACGATCCTTAAAGATTTCCAGAACATGTTGTTGCCTGTTTTTCAATATGTACATAGCAGCGGTCTGCTGACCAGCCCCAGCCCGTCAAAAAGCTTCATCTCACACCGGGGATTAGTAGACATATTGAAAGTGGGCAATGCTGAAGTATTCCGAAATGCGATGCGAAAACACCTTGATAATCATTACCAACGGCTTTTTTTGTATAAGAAATCTGTTGGATAAACAGCACGTCAACAACAGCATAGACACATAAAAAAGCCCAATAGTATATTGGGCTTTTTCTTTTAACCATCCAATTTATCCCCCTCACAAACTAGCGTAACTGGTGAAATTTTTGCAGTTGATTCGGCATCATGAGCAAATCCTTTATATCCCTAAATTCAATCATGCACAATATTAGTCATGTGTGACATGAAACATTTTCCAAGAGCTCATTTGGTCTCAATGTCTTTATTGCCCCTCCTATTCCGACAGCAAAAGTACGACTATACCATGCGGAGGAAGTGTGAAGTTTCTATTTTGGCCAAGTTTTCCCCCATCTCGATGGAGCCATAAGTCTCTGATGCGATTTTTTGTGGACAAATTCAGCGCTTTAGCATCCAGTTTAAACATCGTTTCTTTATCCGATCTGTTAAGAATTGCCAGTGCCTTATTCTTTGGATCTGCCAAATCTTTTTTCCATACTTCGACTTCACCTGCTTTAAACACACATTGGGCTTGTTTAAAAGCCTTATCCTGATTTAGCGCGATCAATTCTTTATTCGTCAATATAGCGAGTGTCTCCTTTGAAATTTTACGTAGATCATTTCCTGCCATCAAAGGTGAATTCAGCATACACCACATTGAAAAATGTGTTTTATCCTCTTCATACGTCATCCCATTGCCTACTTGAAGCATATCCATATCATTATAATGGCCCGGTGAGCTATATGGATGAAGATTACGATTGAGATCGATAATATGCAGTACCGAAGCAAAATTTGGTTGTATATCTTGTGAAATACGCCAGGAATCCACTTGTTTAATCGCCCATTCCCCTGGAAATTGCCAGCGGCAAAGATTAAAGCCTATATCAGGACGAACCTTCTTTACCGCCGCTATTATTTTTGTATATTGCTCGCGATCGTCCAGTTTCATTTCCAAGCCACCACACCAATCTACCTTGATAAAATCAAAATTCCAGGTTTTAAAAAACAAAGTGGCATCTTCCCGTTCATGACCATACATTCCTACTCCAATACCTTTCGGGTCCTTATCCCAAATTGAACCACAAGTATTTTTCCCACCCTCCGAATACAATCCTGCTTTTAATCCCTTGGAATGAATATAATTGGATAGCGCTCGCATGCCATTGGGAAATTTTGAACGATCTTCGTACAGGTTTCCTTCTACATCTCTCCCTCCAAAATAACCATCATCCACATTGATATAGTTGTACCCTGCATCATGCAAACCGGTTGTGATCATTGCGTCAGCCTGCTCCCGAATCAATTTTTCATCAATATGAATCCGAAAACTATTCCAGCTGCTCCAACCCATTATTGGCGGTTTTGCCTCCTGACTGAAAGCCCTCAGGCTCCAATTACCTATTAGAGCCGCTAGTAGTACGCTCTTGAAGAATAACTTAAATCTCATAACTTCTTATATAAAATCAATCTGCTTTTTTCTTTTCCCTATTTTCCCGCCTTCAGTACGAAAATAACGATTAGACAATAATATGGAAAAGTAAATTCAATAACATAAATATTTTATGTAATACATAAGTTTCGGTACCTTAGCCATCAAATAGTGACCATTTGAAATCTACCTTCAACCGGGTAACTCAGGTTTTTCAAGATAATATTTCATAGATAATGGCAATCATATCATATAAAAAAACTTGTTTTCAACTATAAAAAGGTTTAAAAGCAAAATCCTATTTTAACGACAGCATGGAATTGGAAAAATATAATGAATGTAGCGACGAACAGCTCTTTAAGCTTGTAAAACTTAATGATGCATCTGCCTATAAAATATTATATGATCGGTTGTTTTATGTTTTGTTTGCGCATGCTTTGCATAAGCTTGGTTCCAAAGAAGATGCGCAAGATCTTACGCAGGATCTTTTTATGAATCTATGGAACAAACGTGCCCAAATAATCATCGAAGGAAAAGTCACCAATTTTCTTTTCGTATCGCTCAGGAATAGTATTATCAACTATTATATAAAAACAAAAAAACAAAATGAACGCGAAGAGCTCTATCATTACTTCAAAGCTCATTTTGAGGCAACGACAGACCGCACAATTCATAAAAATGAACTGGAAAAAATCATTCAAAATGAAATAGATGCCCTTCCACTAAAGATGCAACAAATCTATTTACTTAGCAGAAATCAGGAGCTCACACACAAGGAAATTGCGGAGTTGATGTCCTTATCCGAATTAACGGTCAAAAAGCAGGTGGCCAATGCCCTTAAAATACTGAAGAAAAAAATTAATTACGTACTTTTTACTTTTTTTTAGAATTCGTCTACTCCCATCGGTCATTTGCTTTGTCCTGTTTATAAAAGCCCAATTAAACTGCAATGACGGAAAAAGAAATTACAGACCTTTTACAACGATATACAGCCAAACAAAGTACCCCTGCCGAAATAAACCTGGTGGAATCCTGGTATAATTCCATGAATTATAATCATCCCATAAACGCAGATGAATTCGAATCCATTAAACGGCTAACCTGGGATGCTTTAAATCCCCAACTTCGAAAACCAAGAAGCTTCTATCCGTACGCAGCAATATTTTGGGGATTATTATTTCTGTCTATCGCGACTTATTTTATCTTCCAAAACTATACTACAAAAGATAGCTCCAGAATCACGACAAAGATTCAGCCTGTGGGTTATCGTGCAATGCTACTGATCGGCTCAAAAGACTCTGTGGATCTCAATGCCTTGCAAATAGGCAAACCGGTCAACACAAGAGGTATTCGGATCAAAAAGCTCGATAATGGAACAATTGCCTATGAAGTGCAATCGGTCGATAAAAACACAAACACACTGAATAAACTGATTGTTCCTCGAGGAGGACAGTTTAAGATTAGACTGGCCGATAGTTCACTCGTTTTTGTTAACTCAGAATCTGAACTTGAATTTCCTTCTCAATTTGAAGGCAATGAACGCAGAATAAAAATGGTTGGTGAAGGATATTTCGAAGTTGCCAAGAATAAACAAAAACCATTTATCGTGGAATCGAAAGAGCAGCAAGTCACGGTACTGGGAACAAAGTTCAATATACATGCCTACCGAAATGAGAAAAATATAACCACCACCCTTATTGAAGGAAAAGTCCGCGTTTCATCACCTCAAGGTCAAGCGGTCCTTCAACCAGGAGATCAGGCTATCTACAATGGTCATGATATCCAAGTGTCATTGGTGAAAAATACCGCAGCATTGACATGGAAGGAAAATATTTTTGTCTTTGACAGCGAAACATTAGACAATATCATGCAACAGCTATCGCGATGGTATAATACTGAGGTTCAGTTCGCTAACAAAGACATCGGCCAAATACGTTTTACCGGAAGTATATCAAAACATCGGGATATTGACCAAGTCCTCCGTCTGCTCGAGATAACAGGAAAGGTAAAATTTACAATTGACAACAAAAAAATCTATGTAAAGACAAACTAACTAAAACCAAACTTTATGAATTTCAAGTATTTTAATCATGTAAGATTATATCTTACGTTGTTACTTCTTACTGCCTTTTTTACGGAATTTTCCTTGGCAGCCTATGCCCAGAAAATTACCATTAAAGTGCATGAAAGCAATTTAAAGGCAATTATCAAAAAGATCGAAGCACAAAGTACCTATCGCTTTTTATATGCCGATGACATATTAAAAAACACATTTCCGGTGAGCCTATCTGCCAAGGACAAAAACCTTCCGGAGTTACTGACCGATATCTTTCAATCACAGCCGCTTACTTTCCAAATTGAGGATAAAACCGTCATTATCAAAATTAAGCAACAGCAATTAGGTACAATATCTGGGACAGTAAAACAGTTGGACAATAATACACCGATGAGCGGGGTCACCATCAAAATCGTTGGACAGGGTCTCGACCTGATTACAGCCACGGACACCTACGGGAATTACAATTTTGCGGAGATTCCCTATGGCACTTACCAGCTCTCCTATAGCTATATCGGTTATTTGACAACTGCAGCATTAATCAACCTGAGCGAACCCAAGAAAAACCAGTCTATGACCATGACCATCGCTGATTCCAGACTGGATCAAGTCGTGGTTATCGGTTATGGTGCCAAACAGCAAAAGGATCTGACAAGTTCAATTTCATCTATCAACCAAGAGAAATTAGCAGATTTCAGTAACAACGCAGCCACTTTTGAATCAATTCTAGGCGGCGCTGCAAAAGGGGTGATGGTGACCCAAAATTCTGGTGCCCCTGGATCAACAGCCAAACTCAATATTCGGGGCATAACTTCCCCATTGTCCGGCAGTACCAATGATCCTTTATATGTAATTGATGGAGTACCGTTTTTTATAGAGGAGTATTCCGACTTTCCGACCATAAATCCCCTTTCAAATATTCCAGTTTCCGAAATAGAAAGTATTGATATCCTAAAGGATGCGGCAGCGACGGCCATATATGGCTCCCGTGGCGCAAATGGTGTCGTTATTGTTAAGACCAACCGCGGAAAGAAAAACAAACCTTTTACTCTTTCAGCTGATTATACGCATTCGATCGGCAATCCAACCCGTATGTACAAGCCATTATCTGTGGAACAATTCAAGGATGCTCAAAATACAATTATCCGAAATACCATAAATGGCATCAACGATGGAAAAATCGATCCTTATGAAGCATACTACAATCAACTACCTGCTATAGAACAACTGGCCTTTGTCACCCCGTTAGCAGATGACGGATTTGGTACTCCGCTAAAATACCGCTATGATGGATTGAACAACGATGCCTTTGGTCTGGGGAATACCGACTGGACAAAATTGATCCGAAATAAAAATGCCCGTACTTCGCAATTTAACCTCTCTCTAAACGGAGGATCGGACAACAGTAACCTAGCGTTCAATTTTAATGCCTTCGATCAGGAAGGACTGTACATCAGCAACGGTCTCAAACGCTATAGTGCCCGTCTATCGTTCGATAGTAATATCACCGATCAATTGACTGCAGGAGCATCACTATCCTATGCCTACAGCACGTTAAAATATGGCCAGCAGTTATTTGCTGAAGGTAATACCAAACCCTGGCTTGTCAGGCCTGATGTGGACGCATACGATGCCGACGGCAACTTCAATCGCATTGATGGTTCTTTGTTATATGGAGCACCCGTGATGCTCGCCAGTCCTTTGGCTCAGCTCAGCAATCGCGGCCTAAACAATATGCACCAGTTTTTAGGAGCGGCCTATACAGAATACGAAGTATTTAAAAATTTTAAATTGCGTGGTGACATCAGCATAGCATCTTACAATGGAGGTGCCAGCATCTTTGCCCCGACTTTTGCACAGGATGATTTTACAGCTTTTGGTAGTAATTTATATGCAACATTGAATACCAATACATCGAGCAACAGCAATACAAGTCTCAATTTCAGAGCTGATTACGATTGGAAGAAGAATGGCCATCAGTTATATGCCATGGCAGGTCTCGGATTTGACCGTTACCGAAAAAGTGGTGATACACACCAGTATGAGGAATTTCCAGACAATGAAATTCTGACCGATCCGGGATCCGCTGCCAGGGACACCTATTTCACGTATTCCCGTACCGATCAAGGGTTAAACTCGATCTATAGTCGCCTAAGTTACAAATACAAAGACCGCTATTTGGCGGAAGCCAATTTCCGTACGGATGAATCTTCTAAATTCGGTCCGGGTAACAAACGCGCCTATTTCCCATCTTTATCAATGGGTTGGCGCATCAATAATGAACCGTTTATGCACGCTGTTGATTGGATCAATGACTTAAAACTACGTCTAAGCTGGGGTAATACGGGATCAACCAATATTAGTGACTTCCTATATCGTCAGTTCTTTGTACGTGGTTCGAATGATCTCTGGGCTGGCAAACCGGCAATTGTATTAGACCTCAATGTTCCTAACCGGGATGTCAAATGGGAAAAAACACGTGAGTACAATGCGGGACTGGATTTTGCATTCTTCAATAACCGTTTTACAGGTAGTTTTGATATCTACGACCGTTATACAACAGGTGCATTAGCGCTAGCTCCAATTTCGCTGGAAGCCGGATCGAGTACTTACTCGGCAAACATTATCGACATGAGCAACAAAGGTTTTGAAATCGAACTGGGTTATGACCTGATCAAAACACAAGAACTTACCTGGAATATCTCTTTTAATATTGCCCGCAACCGAAACAAGATCGAACACCTAAACGGTGCCAATATTAATGCTTATTCCTTAGACAGTTACTTAGAAGGTTACCCCGCGGGCACACAAAAAGGGTATCTTGTTGAAAAAATCTTTGACTCACAGGCAGAAATCGATGCGCTGAACAGCAATTCACCAACCGGATATTATCAAAATATGGCTACGGGCATAGGTGATTATAAATATAAAGACATCAATGGCGATGGTGTCATCAATACCAATGACCGTCAAGTCATTGCCAGTCCACAACCCAAGTATTTCGGAGGTTTTTACAACCGTATTCATTATAAAAACTTCAACTTTTCTTTTGTCTTCCAATATTCCAAAGGAGCAAAAGCCATAATGGATGATTTTCAAACCAGCCTTTTCGGTATGTTAGGTCAGAGCCTTCAACAGGAAATCTATGACGATATGTGGTCGCCGACCAACCCAGATGCCCATTTCGCCAAGAGAACCTATTACGATCCTGCAGCTAACTCAAGGACTTCGGACCGTCTGGTTTACGAGACATCTTTCTTGCGTTTAAAAAATATCAATGTAAGTTATACGCTGCCAACGGTATTGACAAAAAAATGGCGTATCAATCAGGTGTCGGTATTCGCTTCGGCATCCAATTTATGGACGATCACCAAATGGCCGGGATTAGATCCCGAATTTGTCGGAACGTACATTGCGACAAGTGCGTCCAGCAATGACGCTTATCCGATGTCCAAAACTTTTTCTCTGGGTATTAAAGCAACCTTTTAACGAACGATCAGCATGAAAATAAAATATTTAGGATTATTATTAGCAGGAACATTAGGTTTGAATTCCTGCTCAATGGTGGGTGATATCGACAACATCAAGCCTTATTATAAAATGGAGGGAGAAAATGTTGTCTATAATCTAGAATCGGCGGAGTCTGTCTTGCGCGGCGTATACAAAAGCTGGCGTGCCTTTAATGTATCGTCATTCCGTCTTTACATGTCCATCCTTTCTGGGACTGCAGTCAGTAAAGGCGGCGGGTTGACCGGAGGTCAGGAGTTTGTCACCAACAGCATACAGGCAAACAATGTAGCGCTTGCCAATATCTACCAAGGTTCTTACTTGACGATCAATACGGCCAACAACTTGATTAAGCTTATGGAGCGCGGCGATGCTAAAGGGGCCCCCGAAAAGCGCGTAAAAGAAATCATTGCCGAATGTAAGATCCAACGAGCACTCGCTCATTTTCAGTTGCTGCGTCATTTTGGCTATTTCTTTGATCTGTCCTCTCCTTATGGAATCGTATTGAGAAGTACGCCTTTTTCAGGAACAGAAACCGCACCACGCGCAACCGTACAACAAAGCTATGATTTCATACTGGCGGATCTAAACGATGCGATTGCCAACGCACCGCAAAACAATGAGCTTCACTATTATGTCACAAAAGCGACTGCCAAATCCCTCAAAGCGAAAGTACTCTTACATATGGGCAACTATGGTGAAGCTGAAACTACTGCAAAAGAAGCTATAGACGATGCGGAACGTAATGGCTATCAGCTGGAGGGATCTTTCCAGACTATTTTTACCAATGGTTACGATTCGCCAGAAGCACTTTTCGCAACCTACACCGAAGGGTCTATGGAGGTCGCTTCCGATCAGATTGCCCGTACAACCTATAGCGAATTTACCAAAAGGATGGCCGACATTCTTGTCGGCAAAAATAGCGATGGTGATCTCAATACAGGCGATGGTTATGACCAGCGCTTTTATCTCATGTTCAATCCAACGCTTGCTGGTGCCCAAGGCAACGGAAAACATCCCTATTCGACCAACGGAACAGGAAAGCACAACACGCAGATGCTTCTACGCCTCGGCGAAATTTATTTCATCCATGCCGAAGCTGCTGCCCGAAATGGCCACTACGATACAGCACGCCATAGCTTTCAAACCATGGCATCACGTGCCAGTTATCCCGCAGATTATGCCGCAGGTATAGGCAATAACGTATTGCTTGCCGCAATCTTTCAACATAAGGTTTTGGAACTGTTTGCCGAAAATGGTGAAGACTGGTTCGACTTTGTCCGCTACTATCAGGCCAAAAATATAGCTATAAATGCGATCAAGTCTACAATCAAATCAGACTCCCAATTGGTATTGCCACTACCACAAACAGCATTGGCTGGGAACAATCAATTGCAACAGAACCCACTTTAAAAACTTTGTGCTGTACAGATACGCGTAAGCATCAATACAAATATGTTAACAGACAAATTATATAAAACAGCTGAGTATTCAGCGAAAAATGATATCTAATGAAAAAACTCTTCTTAACACTTACCTGTAGTGCACTAATGGTGTTCAGCTATGCACAGCAATCTTATACTGTGGTTGGCAAAATCGATGGAAAAAAGGCCAATGGGCAGATCGTTAGCCTTTGGGCTGACAATGGACAAAAGAAAATTGGCCGTGCAGTCATCAAAAATAATAGTTTTCAGATCAAGGGATCTATTCAATATCCCGAATTGGTCAGGATCATTATTGCGCCTTCTGAAGGCGCTGAACAGAAACTGTGGAAAGCAAGTGGCTTCTACTTAGATAAAGGCACGCTTCAGTTGAATGGGCATATCGATAGCCTTCCATCCTATTATTACAACGCGAATTTGCCTAATGTAAAACCAAAAATTGAAGGTTCTCAAGCGCAAAACATGGCCAATCAATTAAACCGAAGCATTACTAACGAACAACAGACGCTAAGTAAACTAGACAAAGCTTACATGCAGGAGTATCACCTCCCGGCGATAGACGGAAAATTCAATACCGATCGTGGAATTACCATTCTTAAAGAAATGGCTCCTTATAAGAAGGCTATCTTTGAAAAAAAATGGGCGTTTATAAAAAAGAACCCAACGGCTCGCATCGCATTGGACGAAGCATCCTATATGGTAATGGGCTACGGAGAAGAAAGCCTTTCGAAAAATCAGATGGATGAGCTTCTCCGATTTTTTGAACCATCATGGACTGGCAAAAAAGCATTTACAGATTTAACTCTTGCAATCACAAAGGCCAAAGCGACAGCTATTGGGTCCAACATATTGGACGGTCCCATCTTGGATAAAGAAGGCAATAAAGTGCAGCTAACCACCATATTCCCAAAAGGTAAAAAATACATCTTACTTGAATTCTGGGCATCTTGGTGCGGTCCTTGCCGAGCTGAGATTCCGCATTTACGACACACCTATTCAATATGGAAAGATAAAGGTTTTGACATCGTAAGCATTTCCCTTGATGAGAAAGAGGGAGACTGGAAGAAAGCCATGACCGAAGAAAACATGACTTGGCATCAATACAACGCACGTGAAGGTTTCAATAGTGAAATTGCCCAAAGTTATGATATTCAAGGTATCCCCTATGCCTTGTTGATCGACGCTAATGGAACAATTATCAAACATGGTATGCGCGGTGCCAGCTTAGATCAAGCATTGGAAGAACTGTCAAAATAGCGTATCTTATTGTACGGACTACGAGACCGTAGTCCGTACAATAAAACAGTAATACAAAAAATACATTTTCCGCGCAATAAATCTGTACTCCTATTTTATGTAATACATAATAATTATTATCTTAGTGGATCATTGTAGCCTTCTAAACTATGCCGGATCAAATAGCGTATATTTACAAACAAGGCATACTATTCAATTTAAACCGACAACATAATGAAACTAAGGATCTTTCTATTTGCCGTACTAATACCATTACTCTATAAACATGCTTCCGCACAAAAACGGCCCAATATTGTCATTATTATTTCAGATGATCATGCTTATCAAACAATTGGTGCCTATGGTTCTCCCTATGGAAAAACTCCACAGATAGATCGTATTGCGGCTCAGGGTGGCCTATTCAAAAATGCCTTTGTCAATAATTCAATCTGCGGGCCATCACGAGCAACTCTTTTGACGGGTAAGTACAGCCATAAAAATGGATTCAAAGACAATGAAACCTCTGAATTCGACTTTAGTCAGGATCTTTTTGTCAAACAGCTACAAAAAGTAGGTTACAATACCGCTTGGGTCGGCAAAATTCACTTGGGAGATAAACTGCAAGGATTTAATTACTATGATATTCTTGTTGGACAAGGAACCTATTTCAATCCGGATTTTATCAGCAAACAAGGTCGCAAGCGTGCAGAAGGATATGTTTCCGATATCGTAACCGAAAAGGCCATCAATTGGCTCGATACGATAGATGTCAATAAACCTTTTTGTCTAGTCATCGGCCATAAGGCTACACACCGTACCTGGATGCCGGATCCAAAGGACTTTGGTACCTACGATGCTGTAAACTTCACCTTACCGACTACTTTTTATGACAATTACGAAAGTAGACCTGCTGCGGCATTGCAAGAAATGTCCATCGACAAGGACATGAAAATGGGCTACGATCTCAAAATGTTCAATTCGTTGGAAGACATGATGGCCGACGGTAATTTCAAGCGGATGAACCAAGCTCAAAAAGATAGCTATATCGACTATTACCGTCCTATTTATGAACAATTGAAACAGGGTAATTTGACAGGAAAACAGCTCGCAGAATGGAAATTCAGTCGATATATGATTGATTATCTCAATACTGCCCAATCCATGGATCGCAACATCGGGAAAGTATTGGATTATTTGGACCAAAAATCCCTCGCTGAAAATACAATCGTGATCTATCTTTCAGACCAAGGTTTTTATATGGGTGAACATGGTTGGTTCGACAAACGTTGGATGTATGAGGAGTCTTTTCGTACACCAATGGTCATGCGATACCCGGCCCTATTACACCCAAAATCAACCATAAATGCTAAAATTGTCAACGCTGATATCGCTCCCACATTATTAGAATTAGCTTCTATTAAAAAACCGAAAGACATGCAAGGTGAATCTTTTGTTCATGTTCTGAAAAATAACAAAGAGGAACATCGAAAAGATCTGTTCTATCATTATTTTGAAAATGGCGAACACGCCGTGAGCCCCCATTTTGGTGTTCGTGATGACCGTTATAAATTGATCCGTTATTATAAACGGATCGAAAATTGGGAACTCTTTGACCTTCAAAAGGACCCCAATGAACTCCATAATGTCTACAAGGATCCTGCCTATCAAAGCGTCGTCAAACTGATGAAAAAGAAACTGATCACACAAATGCGCCAATTTGATGACAAAGAAGCAGAAGCTATTTACAAAATCAACATCGACTAATTATGCCATCAGGGTATCCGATCTATTGGATACCCTTTTTTTATTGCTATACGTTTCTTCGAACTGTTTATTGAAATGCTGCCTATATAGTTAAGTCCAATAGCTCATTGTAAATAGGCTGTTTTGCAGACAAATACTCTTAAAAAAATTGCAATAAATAGAATCCGCAATCGATTGTTTTCTAAATAAATTTTCATTTATAGTATAATTTTCATTTCTTTAATATAGTATTAAAATGATTTACATAAAATCATTTTAATCACCAATACAGCCAAGACATGCGTACTTAATTTTATGAAAATTTACTTATTTTTAATTTTATTACTCACCACAAATATAGTTCTAGGTCAATCGAAGGGCAAAGTTCTTGGGACTGTATTTTCTCAAAATGCGGAACCATTAGAAAAAGCAACTGTAACGATTCTCAATTCAAAAGATTCTTCCGTAGTTTCCTACCTCCTTACTGATACAAAAGGTAAATTTGAATTTGTTAAAATTCCCACAGGGACCGCATTAACGCTTTTTATTTCACATGTCAATGCAAATCCTTTTAGTAAGGAATTTACTATACCTAACGGAGAAAATTATGATTTCGCTCACTTAAAGCTCGACTCGAAAAGCCTCGATGAAGTAGTCGTCAATATTGTTCCCCCAGTACGGATGAATAAAGATACGTTAGAGTATAACACCAACTTCTTCAAAACTCGTCCCAACGCCAACGTAGAGGAATTACTCAAAGAACTTCCTGGTCTTCAAGTCAATATGGATGGCTCTATTTACTATCAAGGGAAGGAGGTTTCAAAAGTAAAAGTAAACGACAAGGATTTCTTTTCGAGTGATGTACGTATTGCCACACGAAATTTGGATGCTTCTCTTATCAAAACAGTACAGGTGTACCGTGATAAGGGCGAAACAAAAAAAGATAACGAAGACGAAGATAAACTGCCGATTACGATTAACCTAAAATTTAAGAAAGATTTTCTCAAGGCCAGCTTTGGTAAACTTTATGGTAGTGCAGGTACAAGGAGCAGGTATGAAGCCGGTGGTTTATTCAATACATTTAAAGACACACTACAGCTGAGTTTCCTTGGTTTCGGAAATAACATTAACCGCCAAAGTTTTGATTACAATGAATTGAACCAAGAAGCTGGACTTGGACGTGCCGAAAACTATGGATTTGATAATTTTGGAGGCAGGAACTATTCGGGTAAAGCCAACGATATTGGCTTGGGCTTTAATCTCAACAATGACTGGGGAAAGAAGACCAAGCTGAACATCATGTACATGCTGAAATATAATAAAGCCGAGAATCAAAATATCGGCAATCAAATCTCATTATACGATCAGGAAAAACAATATTCAGCATCCGATTACCAGCAACAGGAGAAATCTGTAGGGCATAATCTCAAAACGCTCCTCCGACATCGCATGGATACAACAGCCTATTTTGAATTTACACCGAATTTGGGTATCAATTCAAAAAACAATTCAACCTTCGGAATGAACCGCTCCTATACGGATCTCAAAAAACTAAATGACGCAACAGGTACGGGCGGAAATAAGGAAAATACCCTGAACTATTCACATGGATTCTATATCGAAAAACAATTCAATAAAAATCATATCGTATCTTTTAGAAATACGATTTCCATCATTACAAATGAAAAGACCGATACCTCCTTCCAAAACACCTATATATATGACACAGCTAAACCGCGGACTAGTTTATGGTATAAAAATCTAACACAAAATAATTCCAACAACTTATATTTCAGTGCAGCCTATTATAATAAAATAATTAAAAAACTAAACTTTGACTACTACTTCACCTATGTCACTAACCGCCAAGGGCCACAGGAAAGTGTATATATCAACCGCGACAGCACTGGAGAAATGCATGCAGCGCCTTATGAAAATAGCTATCGTTACAAATACCAGGATTATATTACAGGTATTATATTTTACTGGAGACCCACCAAAGATTTTAACGTAAAGTTTGGAACAGCCTATCAAGTAAAGGTAAATCATTTTGATTTACTTAAAATCAACTCTGCCGAGAAATCATCTTTAGGCTACTGGTTGCCCAATATTAATATCCGTTATAAAGATCTAAACCTCGGCTGGTATAAAGATCTCGAGTCTCCCGAACTCTACGGAATTCAGCAACTCGTCATGGATCTAAATCCATTGTATACACGAAAGACATCCTTTATATTCAACAATATCGAAAAACAGAATGTCAGTATATCATACTATAAATATACCTCGAAATTGCAGTTTAATGTAAATGGAAATATCAATTATGTCAATAACAGTATCGGGTCCCGTAGCTGGCGAAACAACAATACAGGACAAATGACCACCCAGATGTTTCTCGCTGGATCAAAATATAACTATAGTGCCTATACTTACCTGAGATACAACCTAAAAGCCAGCAAAAATTGGTCATTCTATCTATCGCAAAACAACAGTATCTATACCTATGAAAATTATAGTTCCATCAATGATGTTGATAATAAAGGGACCAATATAGGGATCAATGCCAGCCAACAATTTTCCGCGACGTGGAAAAACCTAGTGACGATATCACCACAGTATACCTATTCCTGGAACAAGAACATAAATTCGGTAAAAGATAACCCCGACTTTATTGAATCAACTTATTCAATCCGTAAAATTGGCGCAGGATTGAATATTAATCCAATCCACGGATTTTCGCTGGAATCAACATACTCCTTAGATAACCGGGCCAGCGGATTGAGCGGCAGAAAAAACTACCATATCTTAAATGCGTCATTCTATTATACCTTTAAAAATAATTCACAGCTAAAATTGACCGGCTTTGATATATTGAATCAGAATACCCAAAATTATTGGGGCAGTCAAGGCAACGTAACATATTTTGGGAATTCACTTACATTGAAACAATATTTTATGTTGGGCTATATCCATAAATTTAATATTATAAAAACAAAGAAGTAGATCAGATAAATAGCTGAGCCTTGCTTATAACAACAACAAAAATGATTATTACAATCTTTCAATATTCGATATCTTACTTTTCATTTCTTCAAGTTCGCCACGCGATAAACGTTGCTTTTCAGAATAGCTATCTGCATGTTGCTCGCGCAATTTGCGTAGCCCCTTTCGGCTATCCGCTTCATAATCGTTTAGGTCAAAGGTAACAGAGTCGGTCGTTAAATTCGCGATACGATAAAGCGTACGCATCGTTTTTCCATCTTTTGTATAGGAAACCTCATACACATCACCAACCTTAGGATCTTTCAGGTATTTTTCCTTCTTTTTTGCACCGTAAATTCCTGCTATAACAATAGCAGATACAAAAAGCCCAATCAGAACTAAGCCCGCAAAATATCCAAAAGGTGTTTTACGGATAGTTCCCGAAGATATGACCTGAAGTGTTTGTGGGTTGATTTCACGTTGGTAACTCAACTTTTTGCAATGATTGCAAATGGTAATGACCTCCGAACTAAAAGGAAATATGGGTATCCAAAAAACATGGAAATATTTAATTTGCCTGTAGGCAAAAAGGGATTGAACTGTGCCACAATAATCGCAGTTTCCGATTGCCGATTGCGATTTATTAGCTAAAACTTTTGTTCTTGTGCCAAAAATAATCATCGTGTTAACGTTTTAATTCATTATCATGGAGACACAAGAACATTGCCCTTTCTTATTCGAAAATACGAGGATTTACAATCCGTGCGTTGTCGTTTACGATTCGCACCTACCAATCAATATCATGATAGGCAACATATTGCAAAGAAAACAAGAAGGTGTTCCGAAAAGAAAAAAAACTTGATGCCCCAGCTACTCCTCACCTATAAAGACCGCATCTTATCATTCTGACTCAAAAATTACAAAAAACAAAAAAACAAAGTATAGTTATCAGGTAGATTTTATATATTTGCATTAACATTTTTTAACACATGAAACAGCATACAGGTAATATCCTAAAAAAACGAATGTCCTAAGGGGATGTTTTTGCAGGTAAATTTCAAATATCTCCTATAACCCAACTCAAACAATAAACTCACTATTATAATTAGTATGGCAAAAAACAACATAAATTTTGTCGTAATGGCCGCGCTTTGTCTTAGTACTGGCGCACTATACGCACAAACCACTATAAAAGGAAAGGTAGTCGACAACAATAACAATCCTATTCAAGGGGCTACAGTTACCGAAACAAGCAGTAAAAAACAGGTTCAAACAGATGCAAATGGACTATTTGAGTTCCCTTCGACCGGAAGCTCACTTAGCATCAGCATTCAATACATTGGCTTTGAAACTCGGACTGTTCAAACCAATACCACAGGTTTCACCACGGTTCAACTTCTGCCAACGACTTCTCAACTGGACGAAGTTGTTGTGACGGCATTGAATATCTCGAAAGAAAAAAAGACATTGGGATATTCTATTCAGGAGCTGAAAGGAAAGGATCTTTCCGAAGCAAAAGAAAGTAATTTAGTCAATTCACTTGCTGGAAAGGTTGCAGGTGTTCAAGTCACAAATAGTCAAGGCAATATGGGGTCTTCCCGGATTATTATCCGTGGAGAAACATCAATTGCTGGAAATAATCAGCCACTATTTGTGATCGACGGAACCCCCGTTGATAATTCTCAGTTGGGTACGAGCGGTAATCGGGATTATGCTAATGCAATCTCAGACATCAACAGTGAAGATATTGAATCGATCAGTGTACTAAAGGGGCCCAACGCTGCTGCATTATATGGTTCAAGGGCTGCTGCTGGGGTAATTTTGATTACGACAAAATCTGGAAAAAAACGCAAAGGACTGGGAATAAACATCAATTCAAATAATACAATCGAACGACTCGCCGTTTTACCCGATTATCAAAATGTTTTTGGACAGGGTGCCGATGGAAAATTCAGCTATGTAGATGGCAAGGGCGGGGGTATCAATGATGGTGTGGACGAAAGCTGGGGTCCAAAGATGGACGGCAGACTGATTCCTCAGTTTTATTCCAATGGTGAAGCCGTGCCATTTGTAGCACACCCGGATAACGTCAGGAGTTTCTTTGGTACGGGAAGAACCTTAAATAATGGCATTTCAATTGCTGATGCGACTGAGAAGATTGATTACCGTTTCTCCTATAATAACAGCAATCAAACGGGGATTGTTCCCAATTCTTCCATTGAAAAAAATAATTTCAATATCAATACCCGTTATAAAATCACAGAAGATCTAACGCTTACTGCTAATGCAAACTATGTGCGTACGAATTCTGGTAATTTACCTGGTGTAGGTGGTTTCCGTTCTAATGGTTACATGTTACAATTTACATGGTTTGGAAGACAAGTGGATGTTTCGCGTCTAAAAAATTATCGGGATGCTAACGGCAATCTAGTCAATTGGAACAATAGTTATTATAGCAACCCATATTTCATTGCGGAAGAGAATACGGTTCAGCAGCAACGTGACCGCATTTTTGGCAATATTGGTTTGAACTATAAAATCAATAAGTATTTGACGGCAAACTTCCGTACGGGTAACGATTATTATACGGATCGACGCAAAATTAGGATCGCATATGGCACGAATGGTACACCGTATGGATCTTACGAAGAGGACGCATACACAGTAAATGAAAATAATACAGAGTTTACGCTGAATTATAACCGTCCCCTTTCCAATGACTTCACATTGGATATCCTAGGAGGTGGAAACATACGAAGCCAGTCCCGCCAAAGGAATAACCAGAAGGCACCGCGTTTGGCAGTACCAGATGTATATACACTGGCAAACTCAAGAGATGCTTTAATTTCAACAGGTGAATATAGTCCTTTGAAAGCTTACAGCATCTTTTCTTCCGCGCAATTGGGGTATAAAAATTATGCCTTTTTGAATTTGACGGCACGTAATGATTGGTCCTCAACCCTACCTGTTGACAATCTATCTTATTTCTACCCATCAGCAAACGCGAGTATCGTACTGACAGATGCTTTCTCCATTCCAAGCAATGTACTCTCTTTTTGGAAATTACGTGGAGGATGGTCTAAAGTAGGTAAAGATACCGATCCGTTCAACTTGATCGATTCTTATCTTTTTAGTGCTCCTTATGGAAATAGTCCACAATTATCGGTCAATGACATCAAGAAAAATCCAGATTTAAAACCGGAAACAACAACCTCTACTGAATTAGGTACCGAGTTGGCATTCCTCAAAAGTCGGGTACGTTTAGATCTAAGTTTATACAATATCAATAGTATCAATCAAATCCTAAGCGTCGATGTGAGCCCTTCAACTGGTTACAAAAAACAACTAGTCAACGCCGGAAAAATCAACAATAAAGGGTTGGAAATTCAACTCGGAGTTACCCCGATAAAAAAACAGGATTTTCAATGGGACATCAATGTAAATTTTGCTACAAATAAAAGTAAAGTGGTAGAATTAGACGATGCCGGGTTGCTACAAAGCTATACGATCGGTTCTTCGGGAACGGTGCAAGTTTTGGCTGCAGTCGGAAAACCTTATGGAACTCTCTACGGAACCGGCTTTTTAAGAAATGAAGCTGGACGTATTATTGTCAATGCAGATGGGACACCTGCTACTGACCCTGTCAACCATTATTTTGGGAAATTTACACCGAACTGGTTAGGTGGAATTACCAATCAATTCCGTTACAAAGATTTTGATCTGAGCTTTTTGATCGACATCAAACATGGTGGAAAACTGTATTCTGGCACGAATGCCACAGGTACAGGCACAGGGGTATTAGCCTCCACCCTTCCTGGAAGAGATGCTGAACATGGTGGCTTAAGCTATACCGTGAACGGTATAACATACGATGACGGTATCATTGCAGATGGTGTGAATGCAGATGGCTCAGAAAACACAAAAGTTGTTTCAGCACAACAATATTATAAAACGTTATACAGAACCAATGAAGCAAATGTATTCGATGCGTCTTATGTCAAATTACGCGAAGTAAAATTAGGCTACCAATTACCTAATCGCTGGATTTCCAAAATTGGTTTTCAGGGAGCATCTTTCTCTTTAGTAGGTCGTAATTTGTGGATTATTCATAAGAATGCCCCCAATATTGATCCGGAAACAGCTTTTAATACTGGAAATGCCCAAGGTTTGGAAAGTTTGCAATTGCCCACTACGAGAAGCTTTGGTTTCAATTTGAACCTGAAGTTTTAAGAAAATGGAACAATCGAATTAAAAATAGAACAAAACTTACGAATTTATACAAATAACTGGCAATCAACATCCACAAAGAAAATATGAACACAAGTACAGTTGATAACAGATAATTGATAAACAAATAACGATTAGAAAATGAAAATAAATAGCAAACATATAGCAGGACTTTTTCTCTTACTAGGTCTAATGACGTCCTGTAAAGACGAGTTAGCAAAAGTAAACCAAAATCAGAATGAAGCGGAAACTCCTCAGCCTGCCTACCTGCTAACCAGTACAATTAAGACGACAACAGATAGCTACTGGGGTATAAGTAACAACCTTGCGTCTAGCCTTTTATTTGTTCAACATTGGGCGAGAATACAATATACTGATCCCGACCGTTACATCTTTACAAATAATGATTTTAACGAGGGGTGGTCCACTTGGTATTCGAAAAGCATAAGTCAATTGAAAATTATTCAAAAACTGGCAACAAACACAGGAAATGACAACTATAAGGGAGTGGCAATCGTCCTACAATCTTGGGTATTTTCGTTACTCACAGACGCTTACGGTGAAATACCTTACACAGAAGCCGGAAACATTGACGTCTATCTTACACCGCATTACGATACGCAAGAGAAAGTATACACAGGCTTATTAAACGATCTGAAAAGTGCTCAGGCTTTATTAAATCCGAGTGGAAAAAATATTGAAGGAGACATTATTTATAATGGTAGCATCGCGCAATGGAAGCGTTTTACAAATGCACTTCGTCTACGCATTGCTTTACGTATCGCAGATCGATTACCAAATCTCTCCAAAACAACATTACAGGAGATTGCCGCAGAGGGAAGTGGATATTTGACTTCAAATGCGGACAACGCACAGCTTATCTACCGCGACGCACCCTATCGCAATCCGGTCAGTGCATCATTTGAAGCACGGGAGGACTATAGAGTAAGTAAGACAATTGTCGATAAACTGCGCTCACTCAACGATCCGCGTTTGGGCATTTATGCAGATACGACCACTACCTCAACGCCAGAAAAATATATCGGAGTACCAAATGGTTTAACGGCAAGTGACGCTAGTAACTTAGGCTTTGCTCGCACTTCAAGACCAGGTATCTATTTTAGAGATCCACATGCTCCAGCAGTATTCTTAAGCTTTTCGGAAACACTTTTTGGTTTGTCCGAAGCAGTCAGCAGAGGATTTATCACAGGTGATGCAGCAGATTATTACCAAAAGGCAATCCGTGCTTCTTTGGAACAATACAACATTGGCAATGACCAAATCGTTAGCTACCTCAGCCAGACAGCCATTAAATTCGATTCCAACCGCTACAAAAAATCCATTGGAGAACAAAAGTGGATTGCCTTGTACGGACAGGGCTTAGAGGCCTTTGCAGAATGGCGTCGGTTAGATTATCCCCAATTAACGCCGGCGAAAGCCGGCGCTTTAAACGGCAAAATTCCTTTGCGGTTTCTGTATCCAGGAACCGAACAATCACTCAACGGAACGAGCTATAAGGAAGCAATCGCACGTCAAGGCAGCAATACTTTACTCACTAAATTGTGGTTTGATGTAGAATAAATGTAGGTTAAAACAATTTTAAAAAAGCGGAAGAAGTTATTTTTCCGCTTTTTTCTGTAGATTTCTTATCTTCGTATAGCACTCTAAAGAATACAATGTTATGGACGATCAAACATTAGACAGAATAGACCAACTCAGCGAGGAAGGAAACATCCAATGTGATGAAGGCAACTATCAGGCGGCGATCCGGGTGTGGACCGAAGCACTTGATCTAGTCCCTAGTCCACAACATGTTCATGCGGAAAGTCTTTGGCTCGAAGCTTCCATAGGAGATGCCTTTTTCCTACTGGACGATTTTGACAATGCCCTTTCCCATTTTGAAAAAGCAAAACAAAACATTATCGAAAATGCCTACGAAAACCCTTTTATCATGCTACGCTTAGGACAGTGCTATTTGGAAGACAATAATAGCGAGTCTGCCCAGGAATATCTTCTTCGCGCCTATATGATGGAAGGAAGAGACATTTTCGAAGATGAATCGCCTAAGTATCTTAAATTTTTAGATGACAATATCGATTTGGATTGATAATAATCCGTTAAAACGAATCGATTACTTCACCAACTTCCATAGGGAGATCCGACTCAAGAATGGAGGCTCCTTCCGCAAATATGGCCCTATACTTTTCGGCGCGTTCTGCCTTTGTCTGCAACTTATCGTAGGTCGACGCCGCTGAAATCATGCACATCACACCTTTGTTGTTGAAGAATTGATACATCGCCTGATTGAAATCCTTTAGTTCTGGCCCAATATAGACAATCATACGGTCGTAGGGTAATCCAGAAGATTTAAATTTTTCCAATGCAGCCTGATCTTTAATATGCATGGACATATACTGTTCTGGATTCTGCGCCAAATAAAACGCTGCCTGTTCAGTATTATGTACCGTAACCCATACCCAACTGTAGGCATTGTATTTTTTTAGTATTGCTGCTGTAGCTGCCAATGGTAAGTCTTTTTTATCTAAGTTGAGGATGGTTTTACCCTTTGCCCATTGAATGACTTCATCAAGTGTGTTAATACCATACCGGGTAATATTTCCAGCCTGATCCTTTAATTTCAGCTTACGCAATTCATCCCAGGTATAGTCAGATACTTTTCCTTTTCCATTTGTGGTTCTATCCAATGTCGCATCGTGCATCAAAATAACAACACTATCCTTGGTGTAACGCGGATCGATTTCAAAAATAGCCGGTGTTTTTCGTAATACGACTTCAAATGCCGCAATCGAATTTTCGGGAAGTCCAGCCTCCATCGTTCCCCGATGACCACCTACAATTTTTTTATCTTTAGCATAGGTAAAATAATCACGCATTGCCTTTGGAGAAGCAAACTCAAGTGAATGGATTTTTTGTCCGAAGACTACTGAATACGACGAAACAAAAAGAAAAAAAGCGAAAAATGTTCTACTCATTAATTTATAATTACGTTCAAATATATAAGCTTGAGCCACAAAAAATAACATCCTAAATTAATCAACCAAGATCAATAAATTGTTAACAAAACATTCAATTCATATCAACCACGAATCCACGTATAAACATAAGCTTAAGGAATCAAACTTTTACTGCAAAATCAAATCCTCCTGAAAATCACTGTATACCACCTCTAAAAATCAAAAAAAATATAATATAGCTGTTGGCACAACTATAAAATAAACTATATTTGCACATTAATTTATATTTGATCTAAATAAATTACCATGAAAAACAGAACACGATATATGATGTTCAGCAGTGGAATTCTTTTGCTTTTAAGTGCTCAGCTACATGCACAAGAATTATCCCTTATCGTAAAAGACAGAGACAATAAACCATTAAGCCAAGCGAATATCAAAGTTGACGGAAAAAGCGTCGGCTATTCTGATCAAACTGGACAATTCATTTTTGCCAAAAGACCTTCGAATAATCCGATTCAATTGCGGGTATCATACACAGGCTTTTCAACGGTTGAAAAAATGGTCAATTTAGATACCGTTCAACGTCCATTGTCAGTTCAACTTAATTCTATCCAAGTGTTAGATGAGATTATCGTAACAGCAGGACGTAAGCCGGAAAGTATCTCCACTGTCCCTTCTTCAGTAACGATCTTGACCACAAAAGAAATTGAGGCCCAAAGCCAAATCAGTACCAATCTTTCAACAATTTTAGGGAATACTGTTCCCGGTCTTGGAACATCAACCAATAAAGCGACAAACTCCGGACAAACACTTCGTGGGAGATCTGTACTTGTTTTGATCGACGGTATTCCACAATCAACGCCTTTGATGAATGGACAACGTGATCTTCGGACTATTGACCCGAGTGTTATCGAACGGGTTGAGGTTATCAAAGGTGCTACATCAATATATGGAAATGGATCTGCAGGTGGTATTATTAACTACATTACACGCAATCCATCGAAAGACGCTGCACCTATCCAGGGAATTACCAGCCTGCGAACAACATTTAATCCCGTACATAGCGCCGGCACCATGGGATATCGCATAGGACAGACATTATACGGACAAAAAAACAGATGGAATTATACTGTCAGCGGTTCGGCCGATTACGTTGGCCTGCAGCGCGATGGCGACGGAGTTCCACTTGGTCAGACAGACGGTCTTTCGAACACCTATCAATACAATGCGTTTTTAAAGGCCGGATACCGTATCGATAGTAGCTCCAATATTACCGCTGTATACAACTTCTACAGAAGTAACCAACACAACAGATACATCAGCCAAACAGGTGTCTATGGTCAAACGCCAACGATAGGCGTGAAAGGCGAAGATCCAGGTAAACCTGCTGGAACGCCATATAACCACAATGCCATGTTGACCTATACTAAAAGTAATCTATTCGCCTCGACATCTTTAACTGCTTCTGCATACTACAATACATTTCGATCCATGAACCGTTATGTCGAGAAAGCTTCCGCATGGTATGGTCCGGGACAAACACAGATCAATTCTGAGAAAAAAGGCTTACGCGTTAACTTAAACACACCCTTTCAGGTATTGGGTTCAAATGCAGATGTCACCTATGGTGTAGATTTACTTAATGATGTAACCGATCAAAATCTGACCGACGGCAGGGTCTATATTCCCTATATGAATATGTTAAACGTTGCTCCATACGCCCAGGTAAAAATTGACTTCCTAGAAAACTTAATCTTTAAAGGTGGTGTACGCTATGAAAATGCAACAGTCAAAATCAAAGATTTCAATACCATTGCCACAGGCCCCAACAACGAGGGAAGTATTGCCGTAAAAGGAGGCAATATCCCCTACAAAGGAGCGACCTTCAATGCAGGTTTGCGTTACAACAAATTCGCGATCTTTAATCCCTTCGTTAGTTTCTCACAAGGTTTCGCAATCAATGAACTCGGTCGTATTGTACGTCGGGCAACAGATAATGATTTAGATAGCCTAAAAACTGACCCTATTATCACCAATAATTACGAAATCGGATTCTCAAGCAATTACAGCATTTTCCAACTATCGGCATCTTATTACTACAGTACTTCCAAAATGGGCGTTGAACTGGTGGACATTGGCGGTTACCTGATGCCACAACGCCTTCCAGAAGATGTGTATGGGTACGAAATTGCATTAAGCGCTAATATTTCGCCGCAATTGACCATCGGTGGAACCTATGCCTATGTGGAAGGAAAGTCAAAAAAAGACGATGGATCAAAATCCTACCTCAATGGCTCACGTATCTCGCCAGACAAAGCAACGGGATACATCTACTACACGCCGATCAAACCCCTAACCTTTCAACTTTTTTGGGTGCATACCGGATCCCGGGATCGCTTTCTTCCAAACGATAAAGGCGTATACAAAAACAGCGAAGGCCCCGTTAAGACTGTTGACCTATTTAACTTAAATGGAAATTACCAAGTAAACAAACAATGGTCTATCGGTATGGGGGTAGAAAACTTATTCAATAAAAACTACTATCCTGTTGTCAGTCAATACCGTGCTTTAAATGAGGAATACGTCAAAGGACAAGGTATGTTGGCCTCATTTAACATCAACTACAAATTTTAATATGTTTAAAACCGTCATTCTTTGGTTGCATAAATGGCTCGGAATCATCACTGGCGTTGTGGTATTCATCCTAAGTATGACGGGAAGTATATACACCTTTCAGGATGAGCTCAAACTTTGGGCTTATCCTGAAAAATATTTTATCGCCGATACAACCAACCACTCAAAAACTCCACTACCTTTAAGCACACTTCTTTACAGCGCACAGAAAAGCCTTCAAAAAAATCAAAAAATCACACGGGTTGATCTCTATCCTTCGAAGAATCGTACCTGGGTATTTCGTGCCATAAAAACGGACGAAAAAGCATTTGGCCATTGGAATTATTACCGCTATTACAAACGCATTTTCATCAATCCATATACTGGTCAAGTACAGCAAGTAGAAAATTCAAAAACAGAATTCTTTCAACTGGTGCTTCAGCTTCACCTAAACCTCCTCTTGGGCAAGCAATATGGCCATCCTATCGTCGCTTGGTCAACGGCCATTTTTGTCCTTATCTTACTTAGTGGCATCGTTCTTTGGTGGCCAAAAAAATGGAAGGGCAAGAATCTTAAGCGCAGTTTTTGGTTAGATACCAAAGTCAAGTGGAAGCGACTGAACCACGACCTCCACAATGTCATTGGATTTTACAGTTTATTTATCGGATTGATTTTTGCCATTACGGGGCTCGCTTTTGCTTTTCCGGATTTCAAAAAGACCTATATCGCAACATTCAATTTATTGCAGTCGCCAACAGCTTCTTCCACACACAGCTCCCCTATACCCTTACCCGCTGTGGAAAAGAAATTCCAGGACAATGCGCTGCGCTATGCCTTGACAAATTATCCGGATGCTGAAATGATGTCAATCCGACTAAAAAAAGAAACCGAAACAGCAATGGATATACAAGTGAGACATCATGAAAAACGAAGCGGTGTATTTGATTGGCTTTATTATAATAAAGAAGACAACAGTCTTACAGCAGTCAAATCCAGCAACGAATTGCAGTATGGGGATAAGCTCGGTGCACTTAACTATGATATTCATACCGGTGGCATCGGTGGACTCACAACAAAAATTATCGCTTGCCTTGCCAGTCTCTTTTGTGCCTCCTTGCCCATCACAGGATATATCATCTGGATGAACAAAAGCAAAAAGAAGAAAAAGAAAGGTTATCAACATAATGTTAATAAATACTGTTAACAACTGTATTTTTCTTTTAAACAGGTTTTCAACATCGTTATTAACATAATGTGGAAAACTAACCTGTATCACTATTGACCGCAACTATCAATTGTACAATTTACAGGAATGCGATACGCCAACTGAGGAAACAACATACAAGACAAAAAAGACGATACCCTTTAAAACGAAAAGATCCCAACGCGAAGCAGAACAAACAGTACGACACTTAAAAAAGGAAGCATTCTTCAACAGAAGGAAGCAAAGCACACAATCAAAAAAGAAGGCCGCGCGAAAAAAAAGAAAATCCGATACACATTAGTGCACCGGATCTCTTCAATAACAAACCAACAACTAACATACTAAAGATTCGGATTTCGCACAGTCTCTTCGTATGGGATAGCAAACAAATAATAAGGGCTATTTTCCACAAAATTAGAACCATTAGGAAATTTAATAACCCGGTGCCCTTGACCATTAACCAGCTTAGGCTTACCGTCTGCACCTACAATTTCTACTTGAATAGGTTTTCCTTCAGCATCAAGATAGGATTTACGCACAACCTTTCCCTGAGTCCGAAGAATATCCGACAAAGCAAATCCCTCACCCCAAAGTTCCTTGCGTCTTTCAACAAGAATGGCAGCAATTAATTGTCCATTATCATTTCCTGAAAACAGCTTAGCGTTTCTAGCCGTCCGTAATTTATTCAGCGCTGCTACCGCTTTATCGTTTTCACCGGCTCTTGCATAACCTTCAGCCGCAATCAAAACCATTTCCGAAGCACGCATGTACACAATATCACCGATCAAATTCGATTTAAACTTAAACTTCTTATACCTTAGAAACCCTTCCCGACCCGGTAGATTATCCCATTCAAATAAGGCGTAACGCACATCACTGGTATCGAATAAATCTTTAAAATAAGGATCGGCCATAAAACTATAGTAATAAGATCCAGCTGACGACACATCCAAATAATGAAAGGTATAACTTGCCACATTTTGCTCGTTAGTCTGCTGATGTCCCCAAATCCACTCGTTATTTCCAAGATCATTAAAACCTGCCTGATAATCTGAAGGAGTCATTAAGTTATATTTTTGAGCTGCTTTTTCAGCATACTCTGCAGCCAGTTTCCACTCGCCCACCTGCAGATAAGTCCGGGCGAGCAAACCATAAACAACCTCTGCATTGATTTGGTATTTATCCGCTCTACTAGCAGAAGCCAACAAGCTTTCACTGTCTTTGAGATCTTTCAAGATAAGTTCATACACTTCTACCTGTGTTGACCTTGATTTTCCTTCAGTCGACAATGTACTTGGTTCGGTATAGATCGGAACAGACTTAGCATTTTTATCTTTCAGATAACTTAACTGATAAAAAGTCGCCAGGTTTAGATAAGAAAACGCGCGCAATGCTTTCGCTCTTCCTTTCAATACATTTTTGGTTTCGACAGATCCCTCAGCTCCATCCACTTTCGCGATCACATTATTCATATTATCGATCACTTTATACAGCATAATCCAAAAAGAATTAACGCGATTAGAACGATTGTTTGTTAATTCGGTGAATGCATACGCATCGCGATAACCATATTTGGTCGTCACCGCAACATCACTTCCCATTGCATCACTTGTACGCATTACCGCCGTATAACCTGGATTGGCATAAGTAAAATAGGTATCATTTAAGTACTTCCAGGTACCGTTGATCACAGTAGCAACATTGTCGGTATTTTTAAACACTTCACCTTCCGGTACGGAGGTCGTCGGATCCAACTCAAGCGCATCCTTACATGATGCATTTATCATCGAAAGCGCCAATACAATATATATAATTTTTAATTTCATGATTTTCCTTTAAATTCTCAGATTAACAATACACCCTTAAAAAACAAGCTGGATACCACCAGATATTGTTCGCATTGCCGGATAACGGAAATAAGTCGCCCCATTTACCGTCTGTTCTGGATCCATCCCCTGATGACCATAAAATGTCAATAGATTTTCGGCGGTTGCAAAGATGCGAAGTTTTTCTACCCCAATGCGTTTCAATAAATCTGATGGCAGTCTATAGCCCAAACTCACATTTTTAAGCCTGGCATATGTACCACTATAAAGAAAACGCGTAGAGGCTGAAGTCCAATTCAGATTGTCGGTAGTCAACTTAGGTACATCCGTTTGCGTATTTTCAGGCGTCCAGCGCTCGAGAATCTCCTTGGACCAGGCACGTCCCGGATTATTGCCGCTATGCATAAGCTGAATGTAATCGTTATCCAATATCTTTCCACCCAAACTAAAACTCAACAGAGCAGACAAATCAAAATTTTTGTAAGTGAAACTGTTTTGAATCCCACCGACAAGATCTGGCAATGAAGTCCCGGCAATAAAATTACCGGCCTTACTGTATTCTGATGTTTTTTCTCCGGTTTTATTGCCATCCTTATCTGCGGTATACCACTGTGGTAAACCATTTTCAGGATTTACACCCGCCCATTCCGGCAAATAGAAATCATAGATGCTTCCCCCCACCCGCAGCAATTTATTACCGGTGATGATGGATTTATTATCTTTGGGCAATGCTGTAATCTTGTTTTTATAATGCGAAAGATTGACATCCAGATTCCATTTAAAATTGTCGTTCTGAACAGGTACTGTACGAATATCGACATCAACACCTGTATTTTTCAACGCGCCAATATTAGCATCGTAACCTGTATAACCAGTCGAATAAGCCATTGGCATTGTAAATAGCAAATCCTTACTCCGACGGTTAAAGTACTCCACACTCAATGAAACCCGGTTTTCAAATGCAGATACATCGACACCTACGTTCAAATTGAGGTTCGACTCCCATTTTAGATCTGGCGTAGCCAACCTACCGGTATACGTTCCGCCTTTACCCAAACTATTTGCAATGGTATAAAGTCCTTTATAAGCATAATAGGTACCTAAATTATCGTTTCCTTGTCCACCATAACTTGCTCTTACAGTCAGCTGATTCAACGTTGTGTTATCCTTCAAAAACTCTTCTTGTTTCAGCTTCCAGGAGCCACCTACAGACCAGAATGTCCCCCATCGTTTATCCGGAGAAAAACGGGATGATCCGTCGGTCCGTAGCGAAGTTGAAAAATAATACTTGTTATCATAGTTATACTCCGCTCTTCCCAAAAAACTCAACAATCTATAATCAACACTAGATCCTGTAAAATTATTGAGCTGCGATGCAGCAGCCGGCTCATCAAAGTAAGGAAGTACAAACTGCTGTCTGCTACCATTTATATTACTGCTGTTAAAATCATAGTATTCCTGTCCGGCCAGCACATTGAGGGAATGTAAACCAAACTGCCTTTCATAAGTCAGTAAGTTATTCCAGGTCTGTGCGACAGTACGTACATTTGAGCGATATACATAACCTCCGGTGTTCACACCATCGCCCAGCAAGGGATTGGTATAATCGTGTGTATTCCCATTGAGGTAATCAACACTATACGTCGACTTAAATTTCAAATTTTTGGAAAACAACACTTCAAGATACGTTCGGGCGGATAGATTTTCCCGACGGATATCATTTCTATCCAAAGGAAGAGATGCAGCCAGATTATTACGTGGAGTCGCACCACTAGGACGATATTCTCCAAAATCGTAAATTTTATTTCCCGCTCCATCAAGGACATATGAGCCATCCGCATTCCGCTCATAGTACGGATAAAAAGAAGGGACTAATCTTGTGAAATTGATGATGTTAGCCGTATTACTGTCTTCAGACTGCGGATATTTTTGTTGTGTACTGCTACCGCCAATATTTAGTCCGACATTTAACCAGGATTTGACTTTGCTATCAATATTCGCACGCAGATTATAGCGTTTAAAACCTGATTCAATAGCAATTCCTTGGTCATTGAGATAACCTCCTGAAATGTAATATGTACTTTTTGCACTACCACCACTAAATCCAAGATCCGCCTGCGTACGTACTCCTGTACGTTGTAGGACATCCGTCCATGGATCATTCCAAAGCGTTTTCGCTCCGGCTACCAATTTACCATCTACTCCGACCGGCTGTGGGTATTGACTTCCGTAAGGGTTGATATTTAAATCTGTCAAAACTGTTTTACTTGCATTTGAAGCAGCTTGCTCCGCTGTCAATCCATTCGACAAGTTTTTATTCCTGAGGGCTTCCCAATAAAGCTGGAAGTATTCATCTGTAGACACTTGATCATAGTCACGAACCGCCCGTGTTGAATAGCCTTGTGTAAAATTGAGATTAATCTTGGTATTGTCCGAGGTCACGCCCGACTTTGTCGTAATAATAATCACTCCATTTGCTCCTCTGGAACCATAAAGTGCACTAGATGCCGCATCTTTTAAGACAGAGATGGACTGAATGTCATTTGGATTGATGGAGTTTATATCACCAGCGTAAGGACTTCCATCCAATACGATCAAAGGTGCACTAGATGCGTTAATCGACCCAATACCTCTAATGCGGATGGCTGCTTCTGTCCCCGGCTGTCCCGAGGACGCTACAGACTGTAAGCCCGGCACCTGTCCCTCCAGAGCCTTCGTAATATTTGATACCTGTCTATTTTCAATAGCTTTACTGCTCACCGTACTGACCGATCCCGTTATGTTTGTACGTTTGGCAGTACCGTACGCCACGACCACCACCTCTTCCAGATCTGTACTGGAGGGTTTCAAGGACAATGTTAAGTTTGTACTTGTTGGTTTTAGCTGTTGAGATTCATAACCTACAAAAGAAAATTCCAATACAGGTAATACGTCACCTGTAACATTAATTGTAAACTCCCCTTTTGAATTCGATAAGGTTCCTTGATTTTGCCCCGAAACGCGAACATTTACTCCGGGAAGTAGGTGACCGGTATTGGCATCAACAACTTTTCCTTGTATAGCCCGCTGCTGAGCATACAACCTGTTCATATTGACACCTGATAATGCTATCGCAGCAATAGGAATGTATTTAAGTTTTGCGTACATCGTAAGAATGCTTTACTAAATAAGTTAAGTGTGATTAAATACAAAAAACACCGTGGCTCCTTGCACTCCAATAAAATCTACAGAATAAGTAGTTTTTATTGGAGTGCAAATATATAACAAAATCTATTGAATTAATAGATTTTGTTATATAAAAACACAAAGCACTGTAAATTAAATATTTAAAATTAAAAACTAAGCCTATAAAAGTTATTTAGTAAGCTAACTCACTATTATTGATCAAGCCATTTTTGAAACTTTGGAGATCGTTCCTCACTAACAATGACTACAATTCCCGCTGGAGTTGAGGGTATTAACTCTAATTTGATTCGATTTCGACTAATTTTTAACATGGATTGAATCGCATCTATTCGAACAAGAAATTTACGATTGATCTGGAAAAAAACTGTTGGATCTACCTGTGTAACGAGATGAGTGATGGTATCTTCAATAATATATGCAATTCCAGATCCTTTTTCTACAGCATACAGCTCTTTGTCTTCTGCCATAAAATAAGCAATATCAGCAATGGCCAGCGACTTTAAAAAATTACCATATTTCACTAGAAAACGCTGTTTGAGTCGAGGTTCTACTTTAGGCAGTAGCGGTTCGATACGTTTCATGATCTCAGCCAACTCGTCGCTGTCGAAAGGTTTTAACAGATAGGCATAACCCTTATTTTGGAAGGCCTCCAATGCATATTGTTCGTAAGCCGTCGTAAAAATCAGCGGCATATCAATAGATACCTGTTTAAAAATTTCAAAGCTCAGCCCATCCATCAGGTGGATATCCATAAAAATCAGATCGAATTGATTTCTATTGATTGTCACCACCGCTTCCTGAACCTCTTTTGCATTGGTAAAGGTCAGTTCACTTTCTCCATAGAGCGCAGTCAACATCTCCTTTAAGCCTACAAAAGCCCAGTCTTCGTCTTCGACAATCAGTATTTTCCATCCCATGGGTTGAATGTAATAAAAAATCCATTTCCTAAAAAGAAAATGGATTAATATATATATAGGATTTAAAAAAATCGATTATTTTAACAGATCGGGATTATTATTGATTGCTTCCTGTGGATAGCGTATCACATAACGAGGATCGTTCTGCTGCAGGGTTACCGTTCTACCGAAACTACTGTGCGTGATCGCAGGGCGTGTCGTCCGTTTTAAATCATACCAACGTAATCCCTCTAGCGCCAGTTCACGCTTACGCTCCAGTAAAACCGCATCCAGTAACTGTACTGTTGACAAACCTGCGTCAGCCTTAGTTTCTTTGGCATATGCATCTGCTGTGAATCTATTTTTCTTTAAAGCAGACAGATATTTTAATGCCTCTGCTGTATTTCCCAGACGAACATAACATTCCGCCATTGTCAAATAAAGATCAGCATTTCTAAAACTCACGTTAAAGCGATTTTCACCGCCTTTGAGAGATACATAATCACCACCACTTTTTTGGAAGTAACGGCCTTTTCTTAGATCGCCTGCAGAATAACTGTCTAACAAGGTCGGTGAAATAAAGGAACTTGTACGCACTCCAGGAACAGATACTTTTTCCAAAGCCATAATCATTTCCGCTGATTCAAAATCATTCGGAAGTAGGCTTCCAGCAACATTTAAATCAACCAATTTGTCATTTATAACCAAAGCTTTTTTAGCGGCATCAATCGCTTCCTGCCACTCACCGCGGTATAAATGAACGCGTGAGGCCATGGCAAAAGCAGCGCGTTTGCTAAAGCGATAGTTAACACCTTTTGCCTGATCATCTACAGTCAGTAACGCAGTCCCTTTTTCCATGTCAGTCAGGATCTGCGTATAAGACTCTCCAATGGTCGCGGGAACAAAACGTTGTTCCAGGTCAATCTTTGTCGATAAAGGAACGCCCCGAAGCCCTATATTGCTCGCTGAATAGACCTCACTGTAAAGATTTAACAACTCAAAATGAGCATAAGCACGCATTAGGTAAGCTTCACCTTTAATCTGATCTACCGTGGCATTACTTCCTAATTTCTCATCAATGGTACTGATGACCTGATTGGTATAAAAAATACTGTTGTAAAATGCCAAATAGGGATAAGCGATTGTTGTCGGATCAGGATTTTGATCGTTCCAAAGATAGATATCTTTGGTTCTAGCAGCATCGGTCGAACTTTCATCCAACAATAGTTCATCTGTACGCAAGGACAAATAGGACTTATGTGCTGGAAACCCCAGATAACTGCTTGTAATCAGTCCTCTAAAATCACTTTCCGAGCTGGGGATAACGGTCCCTACCGGTTGTATATCTAAATATTTATTGCAGGAAGCCAATGCACTAGCGGCCATGATCACTCCAAAATAAATTATCTTTTTCATTTATGAATCAATTAAAAGAATTAAAAACTTGCAGAAAGACCAAAAGCAAAAGATTTGCTAATTGGCTGCGCATAATAATCACCATAAGTTTCAGGATCAAAATACCCATCGTAATTTGTTCCAAAAACAAACAGGTTACGCCCTTCTACATTCACACGTAAATTGCTTGTACCAATCTTTTTACTTAGTGCAGCCGGTAAAGTGTAACCTAAACGAATGCTGTTAATACGGACATAGCTCATTTTCTTTGCCCATATATCATATTGTTTAAACGAATTAATTGGGTCGTTGCTTTCCATCCAAGCATAAGCCATCCAGCGTTCGTTTAATTCAGAACTTATACTTCCCAATGCCGGCAAAGCAGCTTTACCCTGCAGAGCCATCAACAGATCCTTTGTATAATTCTGTCCACGATCTACTTTGGCAGGATTGTAAGTTGGCGTACGGCTCGCCCAGCGTTCTAAATTAAATACCGCAGAGATAGCCAAATCGAATTGTCCATAACGGAAACGATTGGTCATCCCTCCAATGAATTTAGGATCTTTACTACCAGCATATTTAAACTTAGAACGATAAGTTGTCGCCGACATATCCGTCTGAGAAGTATATCCTGGCAAGAAATCTGCCCAAGGGTCATAAAGACCATAAAACTCTTCCATACTCGCAACAGAACCATCTTGATTTCTAAACTGCATCACACCATCTTTATCTAAACCTGCAGTTTCCAATACATATAAACCATTAATTGGTCGACCAGCCTGAGATTCTGGGGCGTAAGCAGTTGGATTGTTGATCACTTTCAATAATTTATTATTATTGTGCGCAATATTGAAGTCCGTTGACCAAGAAAATTTATCTGTCTGAATCTGACGGCTTGAAATCGTCAGCTCAATACCTTGATTACGTGCTGACGCCCAATTAACCTGAACATTCTGAAAACCATTTTCCAAAGGCAACGCACTATATGCGATAAGATCCGTGCTTTTTCTGTTATAATAGTCGACTGTAATATTTAATCGATTTTTCCATAAGCCCAAATCAATTCCGGCATTATAAGATTGTGTCCGTTCCCAACGTAGTTTATCATTGGCAGGCATATCAACAACCACAGATCCCTCGGTGTTACCCGGAAGAAGCGTGGTATTACCATATTTACCAACGATAAAAGGATAGGTATTGCGGTCTACATTTCCTTGAATACCGTAGGAAGCCCGTACCCGAAGATCAGACAAGGCCGTTTTTCCTTTAATAAACTCTTCTTCTAGCACATTCCATGATCCCGAAAGCGACCAAATTGGTAAAAAACGATATTGCGGATCTACCCCAAACATATTCGATCCATCATAACGAATGCTACCATTGACGTTGTACTTACGGTCAAAAGTATAAGTTGCATTCCCATAAAATGACGCATATGAGTTCTCAATAAATCCCTTCTTGTACTGAATAAATCTTGAATCTGTTTGATAGTTACTATTTGGAAAAACAATACTCTGGGTAGTCAAAGTCGCCGGATTGTAGCCAAATCCTCTGGTTGACACAGCTTTATTTGTGCTTCGACGCAACTCGGTTCCCCCCATCAATTCCAGCTCATGTCTGTCATTCCAAGTTTTGTTATACTTCAAGTATGTTTTCCAGTTATATTGAAAAATACTGGTGTTGGAATTTTCGATCTTACCTCCTGTAGGCAAGAAATATTTATATGTTTTAGTCGCAGAATCATAATAGCGCGTCGCAGCCCGAAGTTTACGGGTGTTATAGCTTTCCTGATCCGCAAACTTCTCCATACTATTTTCATCAAACTGCAAACCAAACTCGGAGCGTAATGATAATTGAGGTAGGATGGTATATTCCAGGTAACCGATCGCTTTCAGCGCTTTATTCGTTAATGTATATTTGGTATTTTCCCTTTCTTCTATAGCGTTGAAAGGAATATATGTATCTTTTTCATAACCTTCGATATCTGGATCATAATTGTATTTACCAGACTGGTCACGGACCGCCAAATAAGGGTTAACCAAACGCATATAATTGCTGGGATTGGTAAAGGCATCATCATCTTGGATTGGATTTTGTCTATTCGAAACAGATCCTAATAAATTAATACCGGCCTTAAATCGATCGTTGATTGTAAAGTCGTTGTTTAAGGTAAGCGAATAACGGCGAAGATCAGCTCCTTTTGTTGCTCCTTTTTCATCATAAAAACCACTCGACAAATAATAGCGATGTCCGTCATTACCGCCTGAAATAGATGCCGAATACTGTTGGTTCAACGCTTGACGATAAAGTTCTTTCCCCCAGTCAGTTTGTTGTGTGCGCAATTGATTGATTGACAGCTGCACTTCCGGCGACAAAGCCGCTAAACCACCGGAACGATAAGCATCCAATGCATTTGCTTTGTTTAGTATCCGCATAACCGCCCCCTTATCTGTACGATAATTTAAATCTGTTCGGTCGGCCATCAAGAGTTCAAAGTCCACTTTTTCATTGGCATCCATCAGGTTGAGGTTACTAAAGTCCGGACGTTGTGTCACAAATGTATTTGCTGACACTTGCAGTTTTGCAGGCCCAGATTTTCCCCTTTTCGTGGTAATCACAATGACCCCATTTGCGGCCCGGGCACCATAAATTGAAGTCGCCGCAGCATCTTTTAAAACGGTAATATCGGCGATATCATCAGGATTGATGCCTGCAATCGGAAGATTGTTCAGACTATTCAAATTGTCTTTATCAATTCGATTGGGTAGTTCTGCACCTTCAATCGGCAATCCGTCAATAACCCACAGAGGATCCTGTGTCCCATTCAGTGATACCGTACCACGGATACGAATTTGTGGGGCACTATTTGGTCCACCATTAAAATTGCTCAACTGCAAGCCAGCCACCTGACCAGCCAACATTTCGTCAATTGACGCGACACCTGTTTGTTTGATATCAGCGACATTGATTTTATTGTATGCCGTCGTATTCTTACGTTTTTTGATATCCGTATAACCTGTTACGATCACCTCATCCAAAGATTCACCACTTGGCTGAAGCAAGATTGTCTTATGATCCTGAAATACCGGCACCTGAATACGCTGGTACCCGACATAGCTAATCGTTACATATTTTAAATTATGAGGAACTTTTAAGCGAAATTCTCCAGCTGCATCGGTCAATGAACCCAATGCCGACTGCTGCACCTGATTAGGTACACCGATATCTTCTGCTACTGCCGAACTTTCAACGACAACTGTCGCCCCCACGACAGGTTTTAACGTGACCGCATCCAGAACCTTTCCTTTCAGTTCTCTGGATTCCTGCGCATGCGCAACGTGCACACACATGAAGGTCAACGGTATTAAAAACTTATTCATTTTGGTAGATGTTAATATATTAGTTTAATTCTAAGGTATTTGCAATACGTAATAAAAGATCCATATAATGCGATTTGGTAGTCGCGTCACCCGTCCGCTGCTTTTGTTTCAACAACTGGTAAATCTCATATAATTCAGCACGTTTATAGGTCAGCATATCGGAAGTGCGTATCATACCAGTGACATGTACATTCCGTAATTCAGTTTGTGAAGAAGATGCATGTTGTGGATGTAAACATAGGTCCGGTTGTGTCGCTTCAACCAGTTGTTCAACGCCTGCCAGTTTTTTCGCATTTAATTTCTCCATCGATTTGTTGGTAGAGACCATCAGAACATCCACATAGTTTTGTTGCAGCATCCGTGTTTTAAGATCCAAGGATTGTCCACCGATGGTTTTAGCAAAGACTGTCTGACGTACAGAAGTTAGAAACTCCGGTGCACTCCATGCTTTCTTACTTCCGAAAAGATTTTCCATCTCAACCATACGCAGCAAACGTTCATCATTGACCAGTTTATACAACATAGCGTATTGAAATTCACGTTGTAAGTTATAAGGCGCATACTCAAATGGCCCTATCGGAGAATCTTTCAATGGAAATGTTTTTGCCATCAGCTCTGGAACGAACAACCACTCAGGCATGTAAAAGACATTCTTCTTGAGGTACTCCAAAGCGCGCACTTGTTTTTCTTTAGGCACCGGGCTATAAGCATCTTTTTGATCACCTAAAACAGCATTTTCCAGATAAATACCGCCGATATTATTTAAGACATGATCAGCATAGGCATACCATTGTCCGACCACACCCATATACAGCTTACCCGCGCGATAATAATCATCGCCGACATTGGTTGTCCAATTGATGATATTAGGCATCATGCGACGCAGGTTCAGCATACCATATTCACCAGCTTTCATGGCGTCATCACCAAGATCTTCCGACTGTGCCCGCGGATCAACAATATTTTTAGAATCTTGCTGTTCACCATAATGATACATAGGATCATGTACATGGCTATCAATTTCCTTTCTCAGCAAAGGGATTTCATCCCAAGGTTGTGTTTTGCCGTACCAGCGGTAGGCCCAGCCAATGGCATACTTGTCGTAAGCACCGATCACGGGAGTAATTTGCTCTACGCCGTCCTCAGGCTGTGCGACATAATTGAAACGGGCGTAATCCATGATGGAAGGAGCAGTCCCCCCCATTTTGGCGGTAAAGCTTTTGCTGCGCAACGAATCAACAGGGAAACTTGCCGAAGAGCCCATATTGTGCATCAATCCGAGTGTGTGTCCGATTTCATGGGAAGAAACAAAACGAATGGCATGTGCCATTTTCTCATCGGAAAAAACATTAGCACGTACTGATGTATCGACGATACCGGTCTGTATGCGCATCCAGCTGTTCAGAATAGTCATGACGTTGTGCCACCAGATTACATCAGCTTCTAATATCTCTCCCGAGCGCGGGTCTACAACAGATGGCCCCATTGCATTAGCCTGAGCAGATGCTGCATAAACGATCGAGGATACATTAGCATCATCGGGATCAAATTTGACACTATCGGGCTGCTGTTTTGCAAGAATTGCATTCTTGAAACCGGCGGCTTCAAATGCGACCTGCCAATCATGTACGCCATCAATAATGGCCTGACGCCATTGTTTTGGTGTCGCCGGATCCAAATAAAAGACAATCGGTTTCTTTGGTTCTACCAGCTCCCCTTTCAGATAGCGCGCTTTATCTTCATCACGCGGTTCCAAACGCCAGCGATTGACCAAGTTTTTCTTATCCAGTTCTTGCTGTTTATCATTAAAATACCAACGTGGTGAAGTAAAGAAACCAACTCTTGGATCTGCAAACCGTGCGACCATAGGCGTCTCAGGCAGTTCGTAGAGGTTACTTGTAATTTCCAAAGAAACCGGCACAGATTCATTACCCTCGGTTACTTTGGTAGAAAATACAGATTTCACCACAATATTATTCGCATAGGATTTGATATCCTCAACCGTAGAGATACTGGTTTTAGGTGAAGTTCCCAAACCCAAAGAAGTAAATACATCTGTAAAGCTTTTTTCAGAACCATCAAATACCTTATTGACTTTGATCACAACAGCACTTGAATCTTTTGAATAACTTTCAATTTTAAAAGATTCAATATAAGAAGGGCGGTAATTATCGTATACTGAAGCGGCTATGGCGTCACCTTTAGGAACTTCGACCTGAGGCTTAATTTCCGAAACCCACACCTCTTTCTTCTCCTTGCGGAGTGTAAACCGGATGACCTTATTTTCATAATTCATTCCTTTGTTTACCCCAGCCTCATTTAAAGCCAATGGAACGGAAGACAACTTCTGTATCAGCAGAATATCCTGCCCCATTTTTTTCAATGGAATTTCAAAATAGTAATTATTTTCCTTGTGGATCACCCCAAACATACCACTGTCAAGGCGAGCATCTTTCAACAATTTGTCGTATGCGGCTGTCGAATCTTTCTTGGCAGTAGAATCTTTGGCAGAAGTAACCGTTTCTTTTTTTCTCAGGCCTACAGTTTGCAAGATTGAACAAGATTGCATGAAACCGGCGGAAAATAAAAGACCTATGGCTAGCTTAGTATAAGTGTTTTTCATCAAATAAATATTTTGAGCCCTCATTTTCAAAGGTATAAAGGGGCTCGTTGCACTCCCTGTGTTTTTCAAAAGTGATGACGGATCATCGACCTATTATCTAGTATTATCTGTAAGCTAATTTTAACTTACTCCAACATGATTAGAAGTAATTTTGTCTATTCCAAGCAGGTCAATCCCAAGGCATTTATACTTAAAACGCATGCTATTTGATCGGATAGGATTAGGCTTATCACGAACTAAAATTCCTAGATTAAGAGCCAAATTTGTTAAAAATATTATATACAAAAGTATGCAAAGGGATGAACGCGCATTTTAGAGGTATGAACGCGTACTATAAAAACATGAACACGTAAACCCAGCACCTTTTATTCTTTATTTTCAAGCTTATGAGAGTGGTAAGGATACAGAAAAATAACCCGCTTCTATCCCATATCGAAAACCAGACATCGCATAGTAACTATAGATAGATGCCAAATAATTAAGCCCATACCCCTCGCCTTCAAGCTCTGCCCCCTGTCTGGGCTGCCAGTTATTGCGGATCTCCAGGGCGTTTCCTTCAGCAAGGAAGAGAATCTCAATCGTAAGTGGATTTTCGGTCGAAATGCGGGTATGCTTAATTGCGTTTTCAACGAGCATCTGCAGCCCCAGGCGCGGGATCTTCTGCGCGAATAATGTTGCTGGAATATCGATCTTCATATCACTTAATGCCGCTCCAAACCGCACCTGCTGCAAAAAGAAATAAGCTTTAGCCAGTTCCAGTTCCTCCCTCAATGACGACCATTCGTTTTCATCTGTACGAAGCATCTTCCGATAGACCTTTGTCATCTTGCCAATAAAAGACTTCGCAAGATCGTCATCCTTTCCGATCAGGTATTGGAGTGATCCAAAGGTATTGAATAGAAAATGTGGATTGATCTGCTGCCGCAGCTGAACCAGCCGCATTTGTGTATACTCATTTTCCTGTTTCAAGGACTGCATTTTCAATTGCTGGATCTTACGCCTTTCCATAGCATTAAAGTAGATCAACACCATGGCCACCAACATCAAACCTACGCCAAGCAAAATACTATAGGTCAACAGCTCCTGAATTTCTTCCTCAATACTTAACAACAAGACGTATACCCTGATTTCACCACCCACAAACAAAATATTGCAGGGGTAGGCATTGACCATGACGTCCAATTCAAGATAATCGGACTTGACAATTCGCCCCTGTTTAGTAATTTCAGCATCTTTTCGCTTCCCCCACTTGCGATTGTCCGGCGAATACACACATATCCCCTTATCATCATAAAGTTCAAAATAGGCTCTTCGTCCAAAATTGAGCCGCGCGAAATAGGCATTTAACTTTTCAATATCAATATAGATATGGTACAGTCGATGCTGTACCGTACGGGTCTGCAGCAAGGTCAGCATCCGGCCGCCTTGCTGATCCGATTGCCCCACGGGCGCAATGACCAGCAGCGAATCGCCATTTTCGCTCGGATCAAAAGCAGACTGATCAAGTATTTTTTTTTCTGAAAGGTAGATATCCTGCTGCAACAATTCCAGCTGCTTTTTTACCAGCAACATATTCTCATCTGCAAAATCCATCAGGATCCGTTTATTAAGACGATCGACCTTATGATGGATAACACCGAGCAAACCTCCCCCTATCAGCAACAACAAAAACAAACAGACAATGAGGATAATACTATTTTTCTGTTCGGCATTTTTAAATCGAAATTTCACGCCGCAAAAATACATGAAAATTTTCAAAGCATACGTAAACCTCTTCATAAGAAAGGCTTTAGCTCAGCCTTTTGTCAATGAAACACGACATATTCCAAGAGCTAATCAAAATAAATGGGGCATTTAACCGAGATTAATAATAATTTTCTGATTTTTGTAACCACAAAAAATTACAAAGTGTCAAAAGCAACATTCATAAAGGTTGTGAAGCGAATCTCTATCGTTTTTGCAAGTATCATAACATTGATCATTATCAGTATATTATCTATTCCCTATATATTCGAAAATGAAGTAAATAGCAAGGTCAAATCACTCGTAAACGAACATATTACAGGCGAGTTAAATTATGCCAAAGTAAGATTGACCTTCTTTGATCAGTTTCCCTTGCTTACAGCATCGATGGATGATGTTTTGCTAAAAGGGGCCGAACCTTTTAAAAACGACACCCTGCTCGCTGCAAAACAAGTCAGTTTTGGCATCGACCTGATGAGCCTGCTCAAATCCAAAATTGTGATCGACAAATTTATCGTTAATAGCGGAAAGGTCAACATCTTAGTCGATTCTTTGGGAAATGCCAATTATTCTATTTATAAATCAAACCCATCGGATTCCACTAAAAAACAGGATAATGCAGAAAGCAGCGCTCTGGCTTTTCAATTAATTAAGCTTGAAAAAACAAATCTTCATTATGAAGATCGTTCCATTCCCCTTCAGATCGAAGCAAAAGATCTGGAATATGAAGGTAAAGGAGATCTGATGTCAAATATTTTTGATTTAAATACACGTGCGAAAATAGCGTCTTTTTCATTTTCCTTTGACAATGAATTATATGTAGACAAAAAGTCGATCGATGCCAATTTACTGACACGGATCAATACCAACACCTTATCGTTCGTCTTCGAACGAAATGATATTAAAATAAATCAATTACCGGTTCGTTTCCGTGGGCTGCTGTCTTTTATTTCCCATGGCTATCACCTAGATTTCAAATTAAAATCACAGGAAAGCACCTTGGCCGAATTGCTTTCATTAGTCCCAAACAGCTATGCTTCTTGGATCAAGGATCTCTCGGTGAAAGGAACATCTGAGGTTTTCGTCAATTTAGAGGGAGATTATATAGTCGATAACAACAAAATGCCTGATCTTTCCCTGGGGCTTATGGTCAACAATGGCTATCTCGCCTTTAAACAATCGGCCAATCCGTTAACTGACTGGAATGCAAAATTACGGATAGACCTGCCGGCATTAAATCCCGATTCCCTACATATTGACCTCAATCAGTTTGATTTTAAAGTTGCATCAGGTTATTTCAATGCACAGGGCAATATTGCAGGACTACATCCTGTAACGGTACATGCCAACATAAAAAGTGACCTTGACCTGGATAAACTCCACGCCTCATTGCAGTTTCCAGATTTCTCTTTTGGTGGAACATGGAATCTTGATGCCAAAATCGACGGCACCTATGCCAAAGCTATCCGTAAAGTAGGACTTCAAAAACGCGAGCAGGAATATATTGCATCCATCCCTACTTTTGATATCAAAAATACACTGATAGATGGAAAATTCAAATTGGCCAACCTGCCACAGGGGCTTGAAAAAATTGCTTATCAGCTTGAAGCTAAAGATCCCGATAGCCAGTTAAAAAGTGCATCCATATCAATACACGATATTTCGGTGCAGGCACTCAACAATTATATAAAAGGTTTTATTTCGATAACAGATTTTAATAAAATCGCAGTTCATTCAGATCTAAAGGCATTGGTTAATTTAGCGGATATCAAGAATTTCTATCCAATTAAACAAGTCGAATTAGCTGGACTGGTTGACATCAACTTAATGGCAAAAGGATACGTGGATCTCAAACGCAATATTTTTCCCGAGACCAATACGTCCATCACGATGAAAAATGGGTTAATCAAATCAAATGACTATCCTATCCCGATGGAAAACATTCAGGTCGAAGCTTTTATCAATAGCGAAAAAGGCTCGCTTAAGGACCTCAATGTCAAAATCCTACCCGTATCATTTACATTTGCAGGCGAACCTTTTTTCTTAAATGCAGACCTCAAGAACTTCAATAACATCAAATACAGCATACAATCCAAGGGTAAGCTCAATTTCGGCCCTATTTATAAACTCTTTGCATTGGATGGCACCAACGTTGACGGTTTTATCTATACAGATTTCAGTTTAAAAGGCTTACAGAGCGATGCCACCAATGGTCATTATGCCCGGCTCCAAAATAGTGGCCGGCTAAGTATTGGAAATATCCAAGTTCAGTCCGACATGCTGCCACAGCCTATTGCAATTAAAAGCGGAAATTTCAGCTTTAATCAGGAGAAAATGAATTTTGATAAATTCTTGGTTGGCTATGCTAAAAATGATATTTCCATCAAGGGATATCTCAACAATATTATTAATTACGCAACAAGCAGTCTAGCACCATTAAAAGGTCAATTTACACTCAGCAGCAGGAAAATCAATGTGGATGATTTTATGGTTTTTGCTTCTCCGGCCGCGTCGACAACTGCAAGCTCTTCGGAAAGTGGTGTAATTCTTCTACCTAAAAATTTGGACATTCAGGTATTAGGTCTTGTCAATACGATATTGTACAATAATATGAATATCAGAGACTTTAAAGGCGACCTACAGTTAAAAGGTGGTAAGATGATCCTGAACAAGACCAACTTTGAACTAGCGGGACTAAAAGTGGGTATGAGCGGAAATTATCGTCCTATAAATCCACGTAGGGCAAGCTTTGATTATGCTGTAAAAGCCGACAGCTTTGATATTCAACGCGCCTACAAAGAGATACCCATGTTTAGAGAAATGGTCAGCTCTGCAAAAAATGCGTATGGCCTCGTTTCGCTGGATTACAAATTGGGCGGTCTATTGAATGGCAATATGCAACCCGTAATGCCTTCAATCGTCGGTGAGGGATCCCTGACACTAAATCAGATTAAGTTCAGAGGCTTCAAACTACTTAATGGGATCAGTCAATCTACTTCCAAGGAAAAATTGAAAGATGGCGAAGTGAAAAAAGTTGTTATTAAATCCCATATCAAAAATAATGTGATGACCATCGAACGTACGAAAATGAAAATGATGGGTTTCAGACCCCGGTTTGAAGGTCAGGTTACCTTAGACGGACAGATGAACCTGGGTTTCCGACTAGGTCTCCCTCCTTTTGGAATATTTGGAATACCGATGCGTATCACGGGTACAGCCGATAACTTTCACCTAAAGATGGGAAAATACAAAGAAGAAGACCTCGATATGGAAATGGATGACGAGGACAGCAAAGTATATAAAGAATCTCAAAAAGTGCAAGAAACGGAGACAAAGTAAAGCGGTAATTATTTTCAATAATTTCAACCGGCACAATAGCGTTGAGTTAAAAACGTTGTTTAAGATAATCATTCTTTTTGTTATCTTAAACAACGTTTTTAATTATTGGGAGCTATGAGATATACACTAATTATACCCATTGCGGTTCTATCGATCTGCAGCTGGTCCAGTTTCAACACCGTTAACGACCAGAAAAACCCGTTATATGGCAAGGTATTCCGTGAGATCAATGAGATCGCTGAATTAAAGTCCTATACCTACGCGACCGGTGCGGTCATCGAAACCGACAAAAATACAAAAGGTGATTATCGCTTTGCTGCCGGCTATTTTACAAATTCCAAAAACGGTGTTTGTATCTTGGAGGAATTATTGCCGGATGACAGCAAAGGCAAAGTCAAATATAAGATTTTGGATACCATCAATATCCAAAGACTGAAGCCCAACGAGCAGCTCAGCCTATGCAACTGCAAACAGGGTGATAAGCCAAACAGCGAAATTATAGCCATTAGCCGGGTCGATGAAAGCAAAGAATATTTTGACAAAATTGTCAAAGCATGGCGAATGGATACCAAAAGCCAAAAAATTGTTCCTTTAAAAGACACAAAAGGTATCAGCTGTCTCAATGAAGGCTACGGAATATAGAAACAGCAATATATATTAAATTAATCCGTCGGCTTTCAACTTATCAAACACATGCAAAACGCCAACTACCTGGATGGATTCTTCCAGGTATTCCTGGTGTGAAAAATAACGAACGGCACCGATCTCATTACTGGGTTCGATCTGCTCTGTTAATGGATATAGAAAACAATCCTGCTCCATAATGACTTCAGGCACTAGCCCATATGCCGGGGCCGTGACATGACAGTAATACGAGATTTTGTCCGGATCCAGAACGATATTTAGCTCCTCCAAAATCTCCCGCCGAAGGGATTGCAAAGCCTCCTCTCCAGCATCAATCTTTCCGCCCGGCAGATACCACGCCTTTCTATTGTTGCTATATGCTAATAATAATTTATCCCCGTTAATACTCACTAAACCCGCTGTAGGCAAAGATTTTGCTGTTGTCATGAATTGTTTATAAGCTATACTGATTAAACACTATTGTTGTGAAATTACTTCTTTTGCGACATTTATCAAAGCGCAAAAGCTAATCTGGGGAATTCTTCATTAAAACTTTGCAGAAAATCAATATTGAGCGGACAATCAATCAATCAATCAATCAATCAATCAATCAATCAATCAATCAATCAATCAA
>RCUH01000194.1_pt1 | contig 82394 bp, 75 predicted proteins | sample 2166191 | NCBI WGS metagenome assembly RCUH01 (sample SAMN09932848, study PRJNA488358) | compost metagenome | feature: garden; material: soil; isolation source: compost soil in an enriched community after 214 h of incubation | place: Germany: Experimental Botanical Garden Goettingen | collected...
TAAGCCTGCCGCTAGCGTTCATCCTGAGCCAGGATCAAACTCTTCATCGTATATTTTTATATTTTTACGACCTGTATTGCTAGGTTATTCTTTTAATGATAATCAAGATCTTACTCTCTCTTATGCTGTCAATCCAATATGTCTATGAACGTGTCTTCTTATTTCTTTCCACTTCTTTCTGAACTTTCGTTCTCAAAGCGGGTGCAAAAGTACAACTTCTTTTTAATCTCACAAGCGTTTTTAAAAATAAATTACTTTATTTTTTTTAAGCTTTTCAGTAAATTTCAGAACTCTCACAATCCCTTCCTGCTTCCAGTCCGGGAGGGCAAAGGTAAAACCTTTTTCCGTATTGAGCAAATCTTTTTTTACTTTATTTTAAAGGCCTTTCGGTCGCTTTTAAATCACTTTTTTCGCTTCACTATTTATAAGAACATCGCCTTGAATGCGGGTGCAAAAGTAGCAACTCTTTTCCCTTTTCCAAACTTTTGGTAACCTTTTTTTAATTCTTTTTTAACCTCAATCCCTAACTCACTGAACACCCGTTTTTTGGATATCAAAGTTTTTTTTATTCACCAGGATTATTCAGGGTCGTTTTTAGCTTTTAATCCCAGTTTGCTCGGTTTTGCTTCTTTTAGGGAGTGCGCGCGTTTGCTTTGGTAGTGATGAGTTTTATTCGAAATGGATGATTTTGTCCCAAAATAGGGGTTTTTACCCCTTTTGAGCAGGGCCATATTTTGTTCTTTCTTCTTTGAAGCGCGAATTTTGGGTGTTTCAGATACTTTTTGCTCCTATATATAAGGTGTGGTTTTTTGCCTATTGCCAAAATTACACTGGTTTTCCCTTCTAGCCCCGATGGTAGCGGCATACCCCGCCCCTTTTTCAGGCGGGGATATAGCCAACAGCGGGAAACATGTTTTTAAATAATGCCCAAGCCCTAACGCTACTCATCATATATAGGTATATATAATAGGTGTAAAAATTTATAATTCTTGGCTTTATAGACATTTGTCATGTTTTAGTCGTTACACGAAAAATATCTTTGCTTCATAAATGACACATATTATCTATGAAGAAGATACTTATTATTAACGGACATCCCAACAAGGCTAGTTTTAATTTTGGATTGGCCAATGCTTATAAAGCCGGAGCATTAAAAAGTGGTGCAATTGTAGAAGAGATCATAATTGCAGAACTCAACTTTAACCCCAATCTTGCTTTTGGCTACCAAAAAAGAATAGAATTGGAACCTGATCTGATTACCGCCTGGGAGAAAATAAAACAGGCCGACCATCTTGTTTGGATCCATCCTGTATGGTGGGGCGGATTACCTGCTATTACTAAAGGTTTTATTGACCGATTGTTTTTACCTGGCATGGCTTTTAGCTATCGGGAAAATTCTGTTTTTTGGGATAAGCTGCTTAAAGGAAAGTCGGCTCATATTATTACCACCCTCGATCAGCCTGGTTGGTACTATTGGTTAATGTTTGGGAAACCCAGCGTAAACCAGCTTAAAAAGTCAGTCCTCAATTTTTGTGGCATCACCCCTGTTAAGGTTACATATATAGGTATAGTAAAAACCGCCAATGATGCCAAAAGAAAAAAATGGCTGGACAGTATATATAAATTAGGTGTCAATTTAAAATAAGAAAGTATGCCACGAGTAAAGCTTGTTAAAAAACGTCAAATAATAGATATGACTGCTATGGTAGATGTAGCCTTCTTACTACTTACTTTCCTTATATTAACCGCACAACCAAAAGAAACTGAAATTTTGCCGGTAGATGTGCCTTTATCTGTAGTTTCTGCCAGTATGCCAGATAATGCACTAATTATAACTGTAGGCGACAACGGAAAAGCTACTTTAGGAATAAAAGACAGCTCGATACGACAAAAAACACTTGAAAAAATGGGCATCAAATATGGCGTTCTGTTCAATGAGAAGGAAAAACACTCTTTTGAAAAAATAGATGTTTTTGGAAGTCCACTAAATCAGATTAATCATCTGTTATCATTAACTCCAGCTCAAATGGAAAAGATGAAGCCCACAGGAATACCTACAGATTCTATTGGTAAAATGCCTTCGGAATTATTTAACTGGATTATTGAGGCACGCCTCACAGCCAAAGAAATACATTTTAAAGAATTACATGTAGCTATTAAAGCGGATGGCAATGAAAATTACACTCACGTAAAAAAGATAATTGACATATTACAAAGCCAGAAAATAAACCGATTTAGCTTGGTAACAAACCTAAAAACAAAATTATAGGTCTTTATACTGCGCCCTGATCCGGCTTAAGTGCCGCGGCGTTACTCCTAAAAATGAAGCAAGGTAGCGCAATGGAATATACTTTATATAGTTAGGATAGCTTTTAAGCATGGTTTCATACCTTTGACTACCAGATTCTTTTTGGAATGATGCAATGCGTTTTTCTAAATCCACATATTGCATTTCTGCAAGAAGCCTTCCGATTTTTTGCCACTCATTACTTTCCTCGTATAGTTTTTCCAAGTCCTTCTTTTTGATAACAATCAACTCAGTATCAAAAAGTGCCTGGATACTGTCTTCTGCAGGAAGCTGTGTGATAAAACTAGCATAGGCAGACATAAGTTCGCCTTCAAAGGTTATACAGTTCGTAATTTCATCTCCATTCTCATTATTATAAAATGAACGCAACGCACCGCTTTGTATGTAGGCAATTTCATCACTAACCATATCCTGCTGTATAAGGTATTCTCCTTTTTTAAGCCGCCTTTCAAAAATATAATCATCTATATTGTTTAAATCGGTTTCGGTAAGAATATTAAAGGAGCGAAAAAGTGTTTTCATCTGGTTATTAATTGCACTACAAATATAACGCTTCATTAAATAAAATATTAACGTAACAACTGGGTAAATTTCAAAATCCGACTACTCCGTTATCTTGTTCGTTTGTAACAATTTAAAACTCATTTCGTCTACCATTTAAAGGACCAAACCATTTATAATCATTCAAAAAACAGATGAAAATGAAAAAACCAATTCTACCTTCGTTTAGCACATTGCTGCTTGCATTAACTATCTTGTTTTATTTACCTCTGTCCGCTCAAAGCACCTTTTTATGGAAAATATCAAATAAGGACAGTAATAACACATCATACCTTCTTGGTACACACCATTTATTAGGAGAAAGTTTTGTAGATGGATTTCCTGTGATAGAAGACAAAATAAAATCGTGCAGTTTTGTTATTACCGAAACCGAGATAGATTGGAAAAAACTGGTAGGTGACCATAACGCAAGACCATCTACAGACAGCTTAGAGCAAATGGTTTCGAAAGAAGATTACGACTATATAAAAGATATGTTTAAAGACACGCGTACAGACGTGACTAAGCTTACTCCAGGAGAATTATGGCAAAAAATAGCGATTTGCTATGTTATAAAAAGCTGTACGGTGCTTAATCCGAAAGACACATTTCATATGGATGAATACATTCAGAAAATGGCTGCCGACAACAATAAAACACCTTACTATTTAGAAACCAATTCTGATCAATCTGAAATTTTGGTTCAGGCAACTAATTTTATTGACTGGAAGTATTTTAAAACCAACATTTCCAGCACACTTAAAAGCCTTAAAAAAGTAAAAGTCAACGAAAAATATTGCTCTACCATAAATAATTATGTTGAATTTAAAGAAGATTATAAATTTAAAAAATCGTGCAACTCCCTTAGCGAAAGTGATCGCATTCTTTTGACTGACAGAAACAATAAATGGATGCAAATACTACCTGAATTAATTAATAACAACAACTGTTTTATTGCCGTAGGTTTAGCGCATTTAAGGTACGAATGCGGGCTTATTCAGCAACTTAGAGATTTAGGCTATTCGATAGAACCGGTACAAATGAAATCGTAACACACTTCCATTATTTATCCCCTTACTTACGTCAGGATTAAAGCAGAATAGGCATAAATCCTTAAAAAATACCTCAATGCTAATGCTATCAATGTATTAAGCAGGTATAAATATCATAATAAATATTTATAGTGTACTCATATAATATTGTATGTGTATTGCTAATGCTTTATATTTGCGTTCTATAAATTTTTAAGAATGATAAATATTACATTGCCGGACGGTTCGGTTAAGAAATTCGACGCGGGGGTTACCCCTATGGACGTTGCCATGAGCATTAGTGAAGGTTTAGCAAGAAACGTGATTTCTGCATCCTTTAATGGTACAACAGTTGAAACGAAAACCCCACTGACGACGGACGGCTCATTAATATTATATACCTGGAACGATAAAGAGGGTAAAAAAGCATTTTGGCACTCATCTTCTCACGTTTTAGCGCAAGCACTTCAGGAAATGTATCCTGGTATCAAACTTACCATTGGCCCTGCCATTGATAATGGTTTTTACTATGATGTAGATTTTGGCGAGCACACAGTAAGCGATAAAGACTTTAAAGCTATTGAAGATAAAGTTCTTGCTATTGCAAGGGAAAAATATGAATTCACAATGCGCAGTGCTACTAAAGCAGAAGCGCTTGAAATGTATAGAAAAGAAAACAATCCATACAAGGTAGAGCTTATAGAAAACCTTGAAGACGGCACTATTACTTTTTGCGACCATGCTACCTTTACCGACTTATGTCGTGGAGGACATATTCCGAATACCGGAATTATTAAGGCTGTAAAAATTATGAGTGTAGCTGGTGCTTACTGGAGAGGTGACGAAAAAAACAAACAGCTTACCCGAGTTTATGGTATTACTTTCCCTAAACAGAAAGACCTTACAGAGTACCTTGAACTTCTTGAAGAAGCTAAACGTCGTGACCACCGTAAGCTAGGTAAAGAACTTGAACTGTTTGCTTTTTCAGCAAAAGTAGGTCAGGGTTTACCTCTATGGTTACCTAAAGGTGCTGCCTTACGTGATCGTTTGGAGCAGTTTTTAAAGAAAGCACAAAAGAAAGCCGGATATGAGCAGGTAGTTACACCACATATTGGCCAAAAAGAATTATATGTTACATCTGGTCACTATGCTAAGTATGGTGCAGATAGTTTCCAGCCTATTCATACTCCCCACGAAGGTGAAGAGTTTTTATTAAAACCAATGAACTGCCCGCATCACTGTGAGATTTACAATACCAAACCATGGTCTTACAAAGACCTACCGAAGCGTTATGCTGAATTTGGTACTGTTTACCGTTACGAGCAAAGTGGTGAGCTACACGGATTAACTCGCGTTCGCGGATTTACTCAGGATGATGCTCACATTTTCTGTACACCGGATCAGCTTGATGAGGAGTTCAAAAAAGTAATCGATCTTGTACTTTACGTATTCAGCTCGTTAGGGTTCGAAAACTTTAGTGCACAAATTTCTTTACGCGATAAAGAAAACAGAGAGAAATATATTGGAACTGATGAAAACTGGGAGAAAGCAGAAAACGCAATTATAAACGCAGCAAGAGACAAAGGTCTTAATACTGTGGTAGAATATGGTGAAGCTGCTTTTTATGGCCCTAAGCTGGACTTTATGGTTAAGGATGCTCTTGGCAGACAATGGCAGCTGGGTACAATTCAGGTAGATTACAATTTACCGGAGCGTTTTGAGCTGACTTACAAGGGTTCAGATAATGAATTACACCGCCCGGTCATGATTCACCGTGCACCGTTTGGTTCGATGGAACGTTTCATAGCAATTTTACTTGAAAATACTGCAGGTAATTTCCCACTTTGGCTGATGCCCGAACAGGCTATCATACTGTCTCTTAGCGAGAAATATGAAAATTATGCTAAAAAAGTTTTAGAATTGCTGGAAAATCACGAAATTCGCGCCCTCATAGATAACCGAAATGAAACCATAGGTCGAAAAATAAGGGAGGCGGAAGTTCAAAAAACGCCGTTTATGCTGATCGTTGGTGAAGAAGAGGAGAAAAATGGAACGATTTCTGTACGTCGTCATGGCGATGCAGGTAAGTCGAATCAGAGCATGACAATTGAAGAATTTGCTTCCCTAGTACAGGAAGAGATAAATAAAACACTAAAAACATTCTAAGTTTAACTTAAATTTTTAAAGCCATAGCAATAAGAAACAACAGAGGCTTCCAGCCTCGAGTAGAAAAAAAAGATGCGCACAGAACAAATAGCGCTATCCGTGTCCCTGAAGTAAGGCTTGTTGGGGAAAATGTGGAGCCTGGAGTTTACAAAACTTCACAGGCACTACAGATGGCAGAAGGGTTTGAACTTGACTTGGTGGAAATATCCCCCAATGCTGAGCCGCCTGTATGCAAGATCATGGATTACAAGAAGTTTCTTTATGAGCAAAAGAAACGCGACAAAATGCTGAAGGCAAAATCTTCGCAGATTGTTGTTAAAGAAATACGTTTCGGACCTCAGACTGATGAGCACGATTATGAATTTAAGAAAAAGAATGCCGAGAAGTTCCTTAAAGAAGGATCTAAACTTAAAGCATTTGTATTTTTTAAAGGTCGTTCCATTATTTATAAAGAGCAAGGGCAGATCTTATTATTAAGATTGGCAACTGATCTTGAAGAGTGGGGAAAAGTAGAAGCTATGCCTGTTCTGGAAGGTAAAAGGATGATTATGTTCATCGCGCCTAAAAAGAAAAAATAAGACTCAGTCATAAAGTCGAAAGTCTTAAAGTTTAAAATCCATTCCGGATATTACTTTATGACTTTCGACCTTAGGCTTTGGACTATCAAAATAAGTAAGTAAGATAAATTAAAATAAAGGAAGAAAATGCCTAAAATGAAAACCAAATCCTCTGCCAAAAAACGATTCAAAGTTACAGGCTCAGGAAAGATCAAAAGAAAGCACGCTTTTAAAAGTCACATCCTGACTAAAAAATCTAAAAAGCGTAAGCTAGCACTTACTCATTCTACATTGGTTCACCCAACAGATGAGAGAAGTATTAAACAGCAATTAAGAATTATCTAATAGCTGTTCGGTTAAACAAAATTAATAACCCTGGAGCACGGCCAATTTAAGTTTCTGTACATACAGAACGCCTGCTACAAAAACAAAGTAAAATTATGCCAAGATCAGTAAATTCAGTAGCTTCAAGAGCCAGAAGAAAAAAGGTAATGAAGCAAGCCAAAGGTTTCTTTGGAAGACGTAAAAACGTTTGGACAGTAGCTAAAAACGCGGTAGAAAAAGCAATGGTTTATGCTTACCGTGACAGAAAACAAAAAAAGAGAAACTTCCGTGCTTTATGGATCATGCGTATCAACGCTGGTGCAAGACTTCACGGAATGAGTTATTCTCAATTCATGGGTAAAGTAAAAGGCGCAAACATCGAATTGAACCGTAAAGTTCTTGCAGATTTAGCGATGAACCACCCTGAAGTGTTTACAGCTATCGTAAACCAAGTTAAATAAACGTTTTATAAACAATATATTTATCTTACTTATTTAATAAAAACCCGCTCATTGCTGAGCGGGTTTTTTATTTAGTGTCAATTCTAAAATTTATAATATGAAAACAGAATGTTATGTTTTCAATTTTTTCTTTCTCGCTGCCGGGAACAATACATTATTAAGTATTAATCTGTATCCTGGAGAATTTGGGTGCAAGTCTAATACTGTAGGGGCATCTCCTACCCTATGCTGATAATCCTCCGGGTCATGGCCACCATAAAAGGTAAACATTCCTTTTCCTTTAGTGCCATGAATATAACGTGCCTCTCCATTTTGTTTGTTTTCTCCCATAACAAGCACATTCGATTTTATTCTGTCTGCTTTAAAGGCAGTTGTTTGCCCCATAAAGCCTTTTACCAATTGTGTATGATTCTGGCATAGCATTGACGGAATAGGATCCCATTTAGCCGAATACTCCATTAATGTAAAATAATCCGTATCGAATGGAATGGTACGCCCATTGGTAGTATCAATATCCGAAAATTCATAAACTATTGGATTACGTTCCAATATAAAATCCTTAAACGCAAATGAGTTATTGTAATCAATTTTACTTTGGTAATTAGCATCACTTGCATCGCCATCAAACATTGGTTCACAAATATCTACACCTTCGGCAGCAAGTGCTATATCAAAACTATCGGTTGCAGAACACATCGCAAACATAAAACCACCGGCTATTACAAAGTTTCTTATTTTATTAGCAACAGCCAGCTTTTCCTGAGATACTTTTTCGTAACCCAATTTTGCAGCAAGAGCTTCAGCCTGCTTTTTTTGTTCTATATACCATGGCGCATTACGGTAAGCTCCAAAAAATTTACCATACTGACCCGAAAAATCCTCGTGATGCAGGTGTAGCCAATCGAACAGCAACAAACCATCGTTAAGAACTTCTTCATCATATATTGCTGTAAATGGAATTTCGGCATACGTAAGTACCATTGTTACAGCATCATCCCAAGGTTGTTTTCCCTGAGGAGTATACACAGCAATCTTAGGTGCTTTTTCGAGCACAACATTTTCCATGTTTTGTGATGGACTGCTAATTTCATCCAAAATTGAATTGGCTTCGGCATCACTAAGCACTTCAAAGCTCACACCACGAATTTGGCATTCCCTTCTTATTTGCTCGGCATCCGGCAAAAGGAAAGATCCTCCCCTATAATTAAGAAGCCAGTTGGCTTTATAACTTTTATCCAACACCCAATAGGTTATACCATAAGCTTTCAGGTGATTTTGCTGAGAGGTTTCGTCCATAGGCAGCAATATCATTGACGCTTTTGCAGAAAAACCTATAACAAGTAATAAGGCAATACAGAAATTTTTAAATGGCATTTTTTCTTCTTTAATAATTTCAAAGATAACAAATAGAAATATCTATCTATAACTAAGCTGTTGCTATTTTATTTTACGTCTCATAAATACCAAATTTATTATTCTGAATAAAATATAACATTTTTTATGAAAAATTTAATAAAAAATACAACTAAAACGTTTTCGTAGTTAAAAAACATCTATATCTTTGAACTTTATTTAACCATACGCGCGTTTTTTAATCTTTAATTACATATTTCACATTTTTTTAACTTTTCAACCCTATGAATTTTACGCTGCCTTTGAAAAATGTTGGTATAAATGATATACCACTCGTAGGAGGAAAAAACGCCTCCCTTGGAGAAATGCTTCAAAACCTAACTTCGGTTGGGGTAACCATCCCTGATGGTTTTGTAGTAACAGTTACTGCTTACTACGCATTTCTAAAACACAACTCTTTAGATGAAAAAATCAAGAGTACTGTTGATGCAATCGATTATGATAATATCGAATCACTTAGGCGGGGTGGCATGCAAATACGGCAATCTTTTTTAAATGGTAAGTTTCCGGTTGAAATGAGTGAAGAAATCACGAACAATTACTATGCATTATCTAAACAATACGGGCAGGAAATGACCGATATTGCTGTGAGGAGCTCGGCAACTGCCGAAGATCTTCCAGATGCATCATTCGCAGGACAACAGGAAACATTCCTGAATGTTCGCGGACCGGAAATGCTTATGGATTCTATTCGTAAATGTTTTGCATCGCTTTTTACAGACAGAGCGATCAGTTACAGACAAAGTTTTGGCTATAACCATTTAGACCTTGCCTTATCTGTATGTGTGCAAAAAATGGTACGAAGCGACCTTGGAACATCCGGTGTTGCCTTTTCTATTGATACCGAAAGTGGTTTTAAAGATGCCGTTGTTATAAACGCATCTTACGGACTGGGCGAAATGATCGTACAAGGTGCTGTCTCTCCTGACGAATATATAGTGTTTAAACCTTTATTAAAAGAAGGCTACAATTCCATTATCGAAAAGAAAATGGGAAATAAAGACATTATGATGATTTATGGAGAAGGTGGTGATGAAAGAGTAAAAACTATACCTACTGAAGATAAATTCCGTAAACGTTTTTGCTTAAGCGATGATAATATTATTAAACTATCCAAATGGGTAGTTATAATTGAAGACTACTATTCCAAAATAAGAGACAAATGGACTCCTATGGATGTGGAATGGGCAATTGATGGACTGACTAAAGAAATGTTTATTGTTCAGGCTCGTCCTGAGACGATACATTCTCAAAAAAATCCAACCACAATTACAGAATACAAAATCGAAGATGAAAGCCGTCACGAAAAAGTGATTGTTAAAGGTATTGCTGTTGGAGATAAAATTGGTACGGGTAAAGCAACTATACTTTACTCAATGGATAAAAGAGTATCTGAAGGGCACGAATTTGTACCGGGTTCTGTTTTAGTTACCGATATGACCGATCCAGACTGGGAGCCGATCATGAAAAAAGCATCAGCTATTATTACCAACAAGGGTGGCCGTACTTGTCATGCTGCTATTATCGCCCGTGAAATGGGCATACCTGCTATTGTGGGTTGTGGGAATGCTACCGAACTTATTGCCGAAGGAATGCTATTAACAGCGTCATGTGCCGAAGGCGATCAGGGTTATATTTATGAAGGTGAAATAAAATACATCCAGAACGAATATGATCTTAGTCAGCTACCGGAAGTAAAAACAAACATTATGCTAAATGTTGCTTCGCCAGGTCTTGCATTTCAGTTTTCGCATTTACCAAATAAAGGTGTCGGCTTAGCAAGGGAAGAGTTTATCATTAATAATTACATTGAGGTACACCCTTTAGCTTTACTTAACCACCGTAGTTTAAATGATGCTGCTCTTACTAAAGAAATTGAAAAGAAAATAACCGGATATCCGGACGAAGAAACTTTCTTTATTGATAAATTAGCAAATGGCGTTGCCAAAATTGCTGCTTCTTTTTATCCAAATAAAACGATTGTACGATTCTCCGACTTTAAAACCAATGAGTACTACAACTTATTAGGTGGTAAATATTATGAGCCAAATGAGGAAAATCCGATGATCGGATGGCGAGGTGCTTCAAGATATTATTCTGAAGCATACAAAGCAGCCTTTGGATTAGAATGCAGAGCCATTAAAAAAGTAAGGGAAGAAATGGGACTTAAAAACGTAATTGTTATGATTCCGTTTTGCCGTACTGTTGAAGAACTTATAAAAGTAACAGAAGTAATGAAAGAATTTGGCCTGGAAAGAGGCCAAAATGGTCTTGAACTTTACTTAATGGCTGAAATACCGTCGAATATTTTAATGGCTGAAGAATTTGCCAAGTATATTGATGGTTTCTCTATAGGCAGTAATGACCTTACTCAATTAACACTAGGTCTTGACAGAGATTCATCTTTGGTTGCTCATCTTTATGATGAAAGAAACCCTGCTGTTAAAAAAATGCTAGAAATGCTTATTACTGCAGCCAAAAAAGCAAATGTAAAAGTAGGTATATGTGGGCAAGGACCATCAGACTTCCCTGATTTTGCACAATTCCTTGTAGGATTAGGTATAGATAGTATATCTGTAACACCGGATTCTGTCATAAAAACAGTGAATGCTATTTATGAAGCAGAACAATTAATTGAAGAAAAAGCAGAAGCATTACTTAATTAAGTAATAATAACTGCCGGTAATCATGAAAGCGAAAAAGCACATCTTACGATGTGCTTTTTTTAGTTTAGTGTTTAGTTAACGGATAGTTGCTGTTTAATTTTCGATCGAAATAAATTCAGCACCTGTAACATCCATTTCTCGTATTGCTTCGGTAATATCGAAGTCGTTGTTAGTATTTTTTCCCATATATGTTGTGTTTTTAAATAGTGTCTTTTTTAAAATGGAACATCGTCATCATTATGTCCGCTATTCATGTTACTTCCAAATGCTTCATTCGCTGACGGCAAATTTTTAGTTATAAAAGCAGTATTGTCGTTCATACTGGATGGCAATTCATCAAATGGAGAACCAAAATCGTCAAGGTTATCAAACTTACCCAAGCTACCAATAAACTTAAGCCTGATATTATCCAATCCACCATTACGGTGTTTTGCAACTATAAACTCAGCCTGTCCTTGTGTTGGTGAGCGTTCTTCATCATCCCATTCATCAATCTTATAATATTCAGGTCGGTAAATGAACGATACGATATCTGCATCCTGCTCAATCGCTCCCGACTCCCTCAAATCCGATAGTAACGGACGTTTACTCGACCCCCTTGTCTCTACCGCACGCGACAACTGGGATAGTGCAATAACCGGAACATTAAGTTCTTTTGCTAATGCTTTCAGAGTTCTGGAAATAGTAGATATCTCCTGCTCACGGTTTCCGCCACCTTTTCCATTACCTCCGGCAGTCATTAACTGAAGGTAATCGATTATGATCATTCTTATACCAAATTGCGATGATAACCTTCTTGCTTTTGCCCTAAGGTCAAAAATAGAAAGCGAAGGGGTATCATCTATATATAAAGGCGCTTTTTCAAGGTCTTTTACTTTAATACTTAACTGTTCCCACTCGTGTTTTTCGAGTTTACCAGTACGAAGTTTTTCTGACGGAAGTCCTGTTTCACTCGATATCAAACGGGTGATAAGCTGTACCGACGACATCTCCAGTGAGAATAATGCCACAGGATGTCCAAAATCGATTGCAATATTTCGCGCCATAGATAGTACAAACGCGGTTTTACCCATACCCGGACGTGCAGCAATAATGATAAGGTCACTGGGCTGCCAGCCCGATGTAAGCTTATCCAGATCATGAAACCCGGTAGCTACTCCACTCAAACCTTCTTTATTGGCAATTTCTTCAATACGTTTCTTTGCCTGAATAACCAAACTTTGCGCAGTTTCAGAACTACGTTTGATGTTTCCTTGTGTTACTTCATATAGTTTCGACTCGGCTTTGTCTAGCAAGTCGAAAACATCGGTAGTTTCATCATACGATTCTTCAATGATCTCACTTGAGATCCTGATAAGGCTTCGCTGAATGTATTTTTGCAGGATAATCCTGGAGTGAAATTCAATGTGTGCAGAAGATGATATCTTCTGAGTAAGCTGAATAAGATAAAAATCGCCTCCTGCCAGTTCCAGCTTAGCAGTTTTTTTAAGCTGTGCCGATACTGTTAAAAGGTCAATAGGCTGTGTATCATTAAAAAGCTCAACAATAGCCTCATAAATATGCTTGTGAGCATCTTTATAAAAAGCGTCGGGCTGTAAGATATCAATAACATCATCTACACCCTTTTTATCGATCATCATGGCACCTAAAACGGCCTCCTCAAGGTCCAGTGCCTGTGGGGGCAATTTGCCTTTTTCCAGATTGATAATGGTAGTCTTATCAACTCTTACGGGATTAACGTTTCTGATATTTTCCATAGTACGAATGTAATTAAAATTAAAACGGATACATTAAGGAATTGTTAAGTAATATGTGTTTATTTCTGTTCATAACATGTTCATAAACCATAGCTTAACTGTTAACAACTCAAAAAAAATCCGAAGCAGTAAGGCTTCGGACTAATTATGCGTATATGGCTTATTATTCCTTGAATTCGCCCATTTTACTGTACTTATCCATTCTTTGCGCAATTAAATCGGCTGTTGATAAGTCTTTTAATTCGTTATATCCTTTTAGTATGTATTCTTCAACACTTTTAAAGGCAGTTTCTCTGTCGTAGTGTGCTCCACCAAGAGGTTCTGGGATAATATCATCAATCAGGTTATTCTTTTTCATATCAAAAGAAGTCAGCTTTAATGCTTCTGCTGCCTGCTCTTTATATTCCCAGCTTCTCCAAAGGATCGATGAACATGATTCCGGCGAAATTACAGAGTACCATGTGTTTTCCATCATGTATACTTTATCACCTACACCTATTCCTAATGCTCCTCCCGAAGCTCCCTCTCCTACTATAATAGTAATGATAGGTGTTTTAAGACGGATCATTTCGAAAATGTTCCTTGCAATGGCTTCACCTTGTCCGCGTTCTTCTGCTTCAAGTCCAGGATATGCTCCCGGGGTATCTACCAATGTTATTACAGGAACACCGAACTTCTCGGCCATTTTCATAAGACGAAGCGCTTTGCGGTATCCTTCCGGATTAGCCATACCAAAGTTCCTGAACTGTCTTGTTTTTGTATTAAACCCTTTTTGCTGGCCAATGATCATAAATGACTGTCCGCCAATTTTACCAAGACCGCCTATCATAGCTTTGTCGTCTTTAAAACCACGATCGCCAAATAGCTCAAGGAACGTATCGCCTGTAAGAGCTCTAACGTGATCCATCGTGTACGGACGGCTTGGGTGCCTAGATAGCTGTACCCTTTGCCAAGCAGTAAGGTTTTTATATATTTTCTTCTTGGTTTCTTCCAGTTTTTTTTCGATTTGTTTGCACGTATTAGACACGTCAACATCCGACTCCTGGCCTATTATTGTACATTTATCCAGTTGGTCTTCAAGCTCCTTTATCGGAAGTTCAAAATCTAAATATTCCATAGTATAGGCAGATTTTTAATTTTTGTTCAGACTGCAAAGATAAAATTTTCAGTGGACTAAGAAACAGCCCCTGTCATTTACTTTGCTTTTTTAGTGTTATTTTTAAGTATACCATTGAGTATCACAGTTGTTAGTATGATGGCTGCACCAACATAAAACCAACCACTCATTTTTTCCTTATCGTTAAAAACAAGTAATGCAAGAATTATCCCATAAATAGGCTCCATATTAATGGTAAGCATTACAGTATAAGGGCTTAGAAATTTCATAACATGTACCGATGCTATAAAAGCATAAGCTGTACAGAAGGATCCAAGTATAAAAAGCCACATCCAGTCGGAAGCCGACACCGTGAAAAATTCTGTTGTAAAACTGCCTGAAAATAGCAGATATAAAGAGAAAAAGAATACTCCTCCTAACAGTTCATAGAACGATATGGTAACAGAATCATATTCCGGAGCATATTTGCCATTAATGATAGAAAACGTGGCAGACAGAAATGCCGATGATAATGCTAATAAAATGCCATTTAGATAATTTCCTTCGAAATGAAAGATCATATATAGTCCTGCTATCACAACTAATCCGAAAAGCACTTCATATAAAATTACTTTTCGCCCAAAGAATATAGGCTCCAATAAAGAAGTAAAAAATGCTCCTGTAGAAAGGCAGGCTAATGTTACAGAAACGTTTGATACTTTTATTGCCTGAAAAAAGGTAAACCAGTGCATGGCTATTACCAGTCCGGCAAACAGAAAACCTATAAGCGTTTTTGATGGAATTTTAAGCTTTGTTTTTGTAATTGCAGCATATACTGCAATTAACCCTACAGCTATGCTCATCCTGAACCATACCAATGGCAATGCATCCAGAGTTATTAAGGCTCCTAACACAGCTGTAAATCCCCATACAAATACTATGAAATGGAGATGTATATAGCTTTTTAATTTATCGCCTTGCATTACGTAAAAGGAAAATGGCAAGTATACCAAATGTTACATTAGGAAACCAAACCGCTATTAACGGTGACATAGATGATTTTTCGGCTAGCGTACCAAAAACCTTATCGAAAAAAATAAAGGTAAAAGCAAGGCCAATACCCATAGCAAGGTTTATTCCCATACCTCCCCTTCGTTTCATGGAAGATACTGCTACAGCAATAATAGTAAGTACAAATGCAGATATTGGTATACTGTATTTTTTATACTTTACAACCAGGTAGGAATTAATATTGCCCGAACCACGTTCTTTTTCTTTTTCTATAAAACGGTTTAATTCACCCAGTGTCATAGTTTCTGCAACATACACAACCGGGGTAAGGTCATCCGGTTCAAAATTGAATTTAAATTTCTTTTCGGGAGCAGATTCCAGTTGGTCACCAATCTGTCCGATAGTTCTTTTATTATACCCTGTTAAGGTATATGTACTGTCTGCCTCATTCCATTTAATGGTACTTGCATTAACTTTATATATCAGCTTATTATCTTTAAAACTCTCCAGGTTAAAGTTATATCCTGTTTTGTTCATATAATTAAAACTGCTTACATAAATGTATTCATTATCGCTTATCTGTTTGTAAACATCTGAGCTCTGCCTAGTTTCGGCATTATTTTTCAAGTAACTATACCTAAAATCATTAAAGCCTTTACTTGCTCTTGGCACAAAGAAAAAACCCATTAGTAAAGCAAGTACAGAGATAAATGATGCTCCTATTATAAATGGCCTTAAAAAACGCATATAGGATATACCCGAACCAAGAATAGCGATGATCTCTGTATTATTAGCCAATTTTGAAGTAAACCATATTACGGATAAAAACAGTAATATAGGAAATAGCATATTGGCAAAATACACCGTAAAGTCACCATAGTATTTAGCGACCTCCAGAAAAGGAACTTTATTAGCAAGGATCTTGTTTATTTTTTCAGATACGTCTATAACTATACCAATAGGTATAAAAAGCAGCAGCATTACAAAAAATGTTGCTAAGTATCTCTTAAGAATGTACCAGTCAATTATCTTCAAGGGACCTTTATCTTAAATTTATAGTCTTTGGCTCATTTGTACTACCATCATATCTTTCCACTGACGGAAATCTCCTGCTAAGATATGCTTTCTTGCTTCACGAACCAACCACATATAAAAACCAAGGTTATGTATCGTTGCTATTTGTTTACCAAGGTATTCGTTAGCAGCAAATAAGTGCCTTAAATAAGCTTTAGTATACTCTGTATCAACGTAAGTAATACCCATTTCGTCTATTGGAGAAAAATCATCTTCCCACTTCTTATTCTTGATATTTATAGTACCGTGTGCTGTAAAAAGCATTCCGTTACGGGCATTACGGGTAGGCATAACACAGTCGAACATATCTACACCAAGAGCGATGTTTTCAAGAATATTTATCGGTGTACCTACACCCATTAAATAACGTGGTTTATCTTCCGGAAGTATACTACAAACCACATCGGTCATTGCATACATTTCTTCGGCAGGTTCTCCAACAGATAATCCGCCTATGGCATTACCTACTGCTCCGGCATTAGCAATATACTCTGCCGACTGCTGTCTTAAATCAGTATATGTACTTCCTTGTACAATTGGGAAAAATGCCTGAGAGTATCCATATTTATAAGGTAGTTTATCCAAATGTGTAATACATCTGTCTAACCAACGGTGTGTCATATGCATAGAACGTTTGGCATATCGGTAATCGCATGGATAAGGTGTACATTCGTCAAAAGCCATGATAATATCGGCACCAATGGTACGCTGAATTTCCATAACGCTCTCCGGCGAAAAGAAATGGTACGACCCATCGATATGCGATTTAAACTTTACACCTTCTTCTTTTATCTTTCTGTTAGCCGAAAGTGAATATACCTGGTAACCTCCGCTATCGGTAAGGATAGGACGATCCCAGTTCATAAATTTATGCAATCCTCCAGCCTTTTCCAGAATTTCTGTTTGTGGGCGAAGGTATAAATGATAGGTGTTTCCTAGTATAATATCCGGGTTAATATCGTTTTTAAGTTCGCGCTGATGTACGCCTTTAACCGTACCTACAGTGCCAACAGGCATAAATATAGGTGTTTCTATAACTCCGTGATCAGTAGTAATGCTACCCGCTCTCGCTTTGGATTGTGGGTCTTTTGTAAGTAAATCAAATTTCATAGGTCTCTTTTACAGCGTGCAAAGATATGCATTTATGGTGGATTTGATTGTTGTGGATTTGGTAATTTGAAGAGCTCTAAACATACTTAATTGTCAAAACAATATTCCACTTTTGGTATTTAAAAATAACTTATTCTTTTTTTAAAGGTACTTGTAACAAAAAACACTATAATTTAGTCTTATAGAAAATCAATCAAAAATCAATAACCTTATGAAAAAAAAAATCCTCTCATTACTCTTCATCACTCTTATTGCCGGATCAGCCTTTGCACAAACTCTCGACAAAACAAAACTGGATGCTTACTTTAATACGCTTGAAACCAACAAGAAATTTTCAGGAAGTGTTTCGGTATCTAAAGACGGGAAAACTATTTATTCCAGGTCTGTAGGCTTTGCAGATGCACAGGCAAACAAGAAGCTTAATGAAAACACTAAGTTTAGAACTGGCTCCGTTTCTAAAACATTTACTACCACACTTATATTTAAGGCTGTTGAAGAAAAAAGGCTAAATCTGAATGATAAATTAAGTAGTTACTTCCCTACTGTGCCCAATGCATCAAAAATCACCATTTCAAATTTATTAAACCACCGTAGTGGCATTCATAATTTTACGAATGATGAAGATTACACATCATGGATGACGTCTCCTAAAACAGAAGTAGAAATGGTTTCCATTATAGCTAAGGCAAAAAGTGATTTTGAACCGGATAGCAAAGCAGATTACAGCAATTCTAACTATGTGCTTTTAAGCTACATTTTGGAAAAAGCTTATAAAAAACCTTTCAAGGAGATTCTTGATCAAAAAATTGTAAAACCATTAGGCTTAAAAAACACTTCTTTTGGCGGAAAGATAAACACAGCCAATAACGAAGCAAACTCCTATGCCAGCAGCGAAACAAAAGAGAAAGAAGATGAGACAGATATGTCTATTCCTATGGGTGCCGGAGGAATAATTTCTACTCCTAATGATTTATCCCGATTTATAGAAGCATTACTGGCAGGAAAAATTATCTCTACCGACAATGTCAACCAAATGAAAACAATAAAGGACGGCTATGGAATGGGATTATTCCAGTTTCCTTTTGATACCGAAAAAGGCTATGGACACACAGGAGGAATTGATGGTTTTACATCGATGCTTAGCTATTTCCCTGACAGTAAAATAACTTTTGCCTTAACATCAAATAGTCCAAGCTTTAACAATAATGACATTGCTATTGCATGCCTAAGCTGGGCCAACAACAAGCCTTTTGAAATCCCTAATTTTAAAACCTTCACCTACACCGATGCTGAGCTAGATAAATACACAGGAACATATACTACTCCGGAAATACCTGTTTCGTTCATTATCGCTAAAAAAGATAACACTCTAACAGCTCAAGCCATCGGACAGAATGCGTTCCCTCTTGAATCTTCAGAAAAGAATATCTTTAAATTTAGTCCTGCCGGCATAACTATAACGTTTAACCCAGAAGCCAAAAATTTTCTTATACTACAACATGGCAATAGCGTAACTTTTACAAAAACAGAATAATAAACCTACATCCTAAAATCATATTCAACCCCGATAGTGTAAAACATATTGGGGTTATTTTTTTGTTCTAATTTCTTTAAAAAATTTATAAAAACAAGTCTTAAAAAAAGCTTTTTTAATATTCCACTTTTTGATTTTAAATCTAAAATTGACTATTATTTGCTAAACATTTGCTTTGTCTTTTGCTTAGGCAAAAACCTAAGCAAAAGACAAAGCAAACACTGTAATTGGAATTGTAATTGAAAATGAATTTGAAAATGGAATGAAAATGGAATTTAGCAACTCGCATTTTTTGAAAAAACCTGATGTGATTTTACTGCAAGAACCGTTGCAGTAAAATTTCAAAAAAATGTCCCGAACTTTGCAAAGCCAGATTTTGAAATAGTGAACAACCCCGATTCTTCGATTCCAAAACCACATTATCATCCATGAAGCAGCAACTTAAACCCTATTTATCAAGTAATTAGCTTTTAATTTTTGGCTACTAAATTAATTTGCCAGTCGTAAAAATAACAATTACTTTTGCACCAGTTTAACTTTAACATACAAAATGAAGCCTAACACACAACAACTAAATGACTTAACGACTCAGGTAAGAAGGGATATCCTTCGTATGGTGCATGCTGTAAATTCAGGTCACCCAGGTGGATCACTTGGCTGTACAGAATTTTTAGTAGCCCTTTACCAGGTTTTAATGGATCGCAAGGAAGGTTTTGACATGGATGGAATTAACGAAGATTTGTTTTTCCTTTCTAACGGCCACATTTCTCCTGTATTTTACAGCGTTTTAGCACGTAGCGGTTACTTTCCGGTAGCTGAGCTTGCTACTTTCCGCCTTCTAAACTCAAGACTTCAGGGACACCCTACAACTCACGAAGGATTACCTGGTGTGCGCATGGCTTCTGGCTCTCTTGGACAAGGAATGAGCGTAGCTATTGGTGCTGCACAAACTAAAAAACTAAACGGTGACAAACATCTGGTATATAGCCTTCATGGCGATGGTGAACTTCAGGAAGGGCAAAACTGGGAGGCTATGATGTATGCTTCGGCTTACAAAGTAGACAACTATATTGCTACGATTGATGTTAACGGAAAACAAATTGATGGTCCTACTGACGAGGTTTTAAACATGGGCAGCTTAAGCGCAAAATTTGAAGCTTTTGGATGGGACGTGTTAGAAATAAAAGAAGGTAACAACATAGAGGCTATTATTGCCGGTATGACTGAAGCTAAAACAAGAACTGGGAAAGGAAAACCGATTTGTGTACTATTACATACCGAAATGGGTAATGGTGTAGATTATATGATGTACACTCACGCATGGCACGGTAAAGCGCCAAACGACGAACAGCTTGAAAAAGCTTTTGCTCAAAACGCAATAACTCTTGGTGATTATTAATAAGAAAAGATGCTAGATATGAGAATTGAGATAATAGATTTTAGACAATAGACCGCTTCCTCTAATCTCAATACTCAATACTAAAATCTCAATACTACTTAAAAACATGAAAAAATACACAAATACAGGTAATAAAGATACACGTTCTGGTTTTGGAGCAGGACTAACCGAACTGGGCAAAACTAACGAGAATGTTGTTGCGCTTTGTGCTGACCTTATCGGGTCGCTTAAAATGGACGATTTTAAAGCTAACCACCCGGAGCGTTTCTTTCAGGTAGGTATTGCCGAGGCTAATATGATAGGTATGGCTGCCGGTATGACTATAGGTGGTAAAATTCCTTTTACAGGAACGTTTGCTAACTTTTCTACAGGAAGGGTTTACGATCAAATTCGCCAGTCGGTTGCTTATTCTGATAAAAATGTAAAAATCTGTGCTTCTCACGCTGGTCTTACTCTGGGTGAAGATGGTGCAACACACCAAATACTAGAAGACATTGGATTGATGAAAATGCTTCCGGGCATGACTGTAATCAATACATGTGATTACAACCAAACAAAAGCTGCGACAATTGCAATTGCTAAGCACCACGGACCTGTTTACTTACGTTTCGGCCGTCCGTCGGTTCCAAACTTTACTTCTGAAACAGGTGAGGATTTTGTTATCGGTAAAGCGGCACTTCTTAACGAAGGTAAAGATGTTACTATTGTTGCAACCGGTCACCTTGTATGGGAAGCTTTAGTCGCTGCTGAAGCTCTTGAAGCCAAAGGTATCTCTGCAGAAGTAATAAACATACACACTATTAAACCACTTGATGAAGAGGCTATCCTTAAATCGGTAGGTAAAACAGGATGTATCGTTACTGCTGAAGAACATAACATCCTTGGCGGACTTGGAGAAAGCATTGCTCGCGTACTTGCTTTAAACACACCTGCACCACAGGAGTTTGTTGCAGTAAACGACAGCTTTGGAGAATCTGGAACTCCGGCTCAGTTAATGGACAAATACAAACTTAACAACCAAGCTATCGTTGAAGCTGTTGAGAGAGTTGTAAAAAGAAAATAATTTCTTTTATAGATATAGAAATCCCGCTCAGTGAGCGGGATTTTTTTGTTTAAGCAAATCTATAAAAACGTAACAATAGAGAAGTAACTTCTCCCCTTAGCCCCGACAGCAGCGATATCCTCCTGCAGCACAGCAAAGGAGATATAGCGCATGACGGGTACAACCATAACAAAGATGCACCCAGCCAATTGCTTTAAATAAAAAATCCCAGTCTATCGACTGAGATCTCTCGTATATCTATCTGTATTCTTTCTTTAATTCCCTCCTTTGCAGGCAGCATCCAAATATGATGGAACTGTTGCTCCTGTTCTACAGGTATAAGTAAGTTTTCCAGGTACCGAATTATCCGGTTTCATATTGCCTTGTTCGTCGAACATTTCTGCATACGTGTAATACTCATTTGTAGTACCCGCCTTCCTTAGCTCATCTTTTGTTAATCGACCGTCATTATCATCATCTACATCAAGATAATTTGGCGTTCCGTCGCCGTCGCTATCATAGTCCTGTATTTTTGTTCCAGGCACAGTTTCATCTTTGTTAAGAATACCATCCGCATCAATATCAGTATAAGTAACATCCATCAGCTGAAAAGTAAATACCATAGGTGAATACATAGGCACCAAAGTACTTGGAGTACTGTTAAAATAGGCTAATCCGGAAGGTAAAAACATAGCTCCCGCTCCATAATCGGTGTATGAAGCCGGTTCTCCCGGTTCTGTTTCGCTATAAATTCCCGATTTGAAAAGAGGAATAATAGACTGCCAGCCTACTGCCACAACTGAATTCAATGAAAACTCTGTACCAGCTATTGGCCTGTAATCAAACTGAGTACCATCAAGTAAGGTACCTCTATAATTTACTGTAATATTATCTGCCATTGTTGGCTGCTCTCCCACCCCTTCACGGAAATTAAGATAGTAAACCGTATATTCAACATCATTCCTTTTCACTTTAATGTTTTGAAGCGGATACTCCGTCTGATCCCAAACTGAAATCTGAGTACCCTTGTCCGGAATTTCATGAAAAGTAGCATCCAGTGTAACTGCATCCAGTACAAAGTAATGATTTTTAAGGAATTCTTCAATATCAGCCTTGTCCTCGGCATATTGCACACCATAATCTCTCGGTGGTGCAATCTTAGTATCGTCATCACTTTTACATGACGCAAAAAACAGTATTATTGATAGAAGGCCAAAGACCTTTAAAAATCTCTTCATTTTTAATTTTTTTAATGAGCGCAAGATACAATTTTCATTTATTTTTGTATTGGTATAACAACGATTTTTAAGAAATAGTATGAGGATTGATAAATATTTATGGTGCGTTCGCTACTATAAAACCCGAAGCATTGCCACGCAGGCCTGCCAAAAAGGACATATTACCGTAAATGGACAACAAGCAAAGCCGTCACGTGAAGTTTTCCCGTCAGATAAGATAACTGTGCGCCGTGACCAGATAAACTATATATTAAGCGTTCTGGATGTTCCTGGAAATCGTGTAGGACCTAAACTTGTAGATATGTACCGAAAGGATGAAACGCCGCCGGAATCTTTTGAACACCTGGAAATGCTTAAACTATCCAAAGCACATTACAGGGCTACCGGTACAGGAAGGCCAACCAAAAAAGATCGTAGGGATCTGGATGAATACGGCCTGGATATTGAGGATAATGATGACGAATAAAATCCTCTTGTAAACAACTCTTTTTTATCTTTGAACAAAATTATTATATTCTATAATGAAAAACATCATTCTTACCCAACAGGAAATAGATCATAAAACAAGACGTATTGCTTATCAGATATATGAAACTTTTCCTGATGAAAGCGAAGTTGTAATTGCAGGTATTGCTTCTAATGGCTATTTGTTTTCGCAAAAACTAGCCGCAGAACTGGAAAGAATATCTGATATCAAGGTAACGCTTTGTGAAGTAAGAATAAACAAATCTAAACCCTTAGATCCTGTACATACTTCTTTAAAACCGGAAGAATACACAAACAAAAGCCTTGTGTTGGTAGATGATGTACTTAGTAGTGGCACTACACTTATTTATGGTGTAAAGCATTTTCTTGAAGTTCCTCTTAAAAAGTTTAAAACAGCGGTATTGGTTGACCGAAACCACAAGCAGTATCCTGTAAAAGCAGATTTTAAAGGTTTGTCGCTTTCAACATCGCTTGGAGAGAACATACAGGTAGTTTTAGACGAGAAAGAACAGTATGCCTTTCTGGATTAAAACAAACTCATTATTTCATTAGTTATCGCCTCCGGTGTTTTACCATCGGTAGCCACTATATGTTTTGCCTGATGGTAGTAGTAACTGCGATCGAATAAGTGTTTTGCAATAAACTCTTCCAATTCGTTTTCATCTTTATGGGCTTCCAATAATGGACGTAACCCCGGCTGCTGCTTTATACGTTTAATAATTTCTTTTATACTTGCTTTAAGGTAAACAGAAATTACATCTCCCCTCTTTAGTACCTCGTGATTATTTGTATAACTGGGCGTACCACCTCCAAGACTTAAAATAAAGCCTTCTGTCCCATCAACGGTTTCCGCAAGGGCTTCGTGTTCCAGTTTTCTAAATTTAATCTCTCCGCCGTCTTCAAATAGCTGCGTAATTGTTTTACCTGTCTTTTTTTCGATCACCTCATCAAGATCTATATAGATTAAACCGGACGCTTGTGCCAGTAAACGGGCAATAGTTGTTTTACCCGATGCCATATAACCACAAAGTATAATTTTTTTCATAGTGCAATTTTACTCACTTTTTCATTAATTGCTGCCTATATCTACAAAATAATAGTTGTTTAAATGATAACATTAATTTTATATTAAAAAAAATTACACAATAAGCCGTTTAAAATTAAGGCATTAAAAAACATTCAATAAAAAAACTCAAATTTATGAGGAAATAGCTTTGAAAAATCAATAATACATCCGTATATTTGCACCCGCATTCAGGGAATGAATTTTTATTGACTCGATAGCTCAGCTGGTAGAGCACATCACTTTTAATGATGGGGTCCTGGGTTCGAATCCCAGTCGGGTCACAACAATACAACATTCCCTGATAGCTACGACTCGATAGCTCAGCTGGTAGAGCACATCACTTTTAATGATGGGGTCCTGGGTTCGAATCCCAGTCGGGTCACAAAAAGTTAAGCCGCTATATGCCAAGCTTAACTTTTTTTGTTTACACTACTTTTGGCCACGTGGAGAAACTGGTAGACTTGCCATCTTGAGGGGGTGGTGCTGAAAGGCGTATGGGTTCGAATCCCATCGTGGTCACTTAACAGGACAAATTTAGCTTATCTAAATTTGTCCTGTTTTTTTATACCCCTAAGAATAATTAACCTTTTCTTTCAATTAAACCTCCACTATACACGGGACGTCTAAGAACAAAATCTAGGCTTTCTTTATCTTACCTTTGCACCATTATAAAAATGAGATTATGCTGGATGACAAAAAAAATAGTTTTCTATTTTTTTTTAACAGGACTAAGTATTATTGGATTTTTAGCTACAGATATGTACTTACCCGCATTTGACAAACTGCGTACCGATTTAGACACCACAAAGAGCAGCATAAGTGCTACTTTAAGTTTATTTTTAGCCGGATAACTACTACAATAGTAATGATGTGCAAAATTCCGTTTGTATATATAGGACACCGATTAACTTTAATGAAAAAACTTTGATTTTCACTGGCTTTTATAACCTTAAATTAAAAAGTGTATCTTTGTAAAATATGAAAATGCTAAACATATTTGTATCTCGAAAAAAACTACTGCGTATAACTTTATTGTTGTGCGTGTTATTTTCGTTGGCACCATGTTCGGTTAAAAGTTCATTTTTTACAGTTCTTGATGTTGAGCATAGTCTTCCGTTCAACAAAACCAAAACAACACAAATTAGTAGTTTTTCAGACTGCAGTTTGTCGCAATCTGTTGTTAGCAATACAAAACAATATAGTAAAACAGCTCCCGACTTATTTAATTTTTCTGATGATAAGGAACATTTATTCTTTTCGAATACTATTTCAAAAAAACATCATTTCGAAAAATTAACTTCAGGAAACAGTCCACCCCTGTATATTTTATATAAACGATTAAAACTCGATTTGGCATAACCACTTATGCTGTAAAATCTATTTTAGTAATCGTTTATAAATAAATCAAATGAAACATAGTATCTCAAACCAGTCATTTAACATGGCAGGTCTTTTCGTATTACCTATACGCCTTGTTATAGGCTGGACTTATTTTTCTGCCTTTTGGCGCAGACTTATCCTGGAGAATAAGCTTACTCCCGAAGAAGCCGGGTACATAGGTGAAAAATTCAATCATTTCCTTCCTAATGCTTTGGGAATAAAACCCATTATCGAATATTTGGTAACACACCCGGATGCACTTTGGTGGTCAATGGTAACATTTACTATTATCGAGGCTATTGTAGGGCTTTTAATTATGCTAGGGCTATTTACACGCTTAATGAGTATTGGTGTTTTTAGCCTGGCAATGGGCATATTACTTGGTTCCGGATGGCTTGGCACCACCTGTCTTGACGAATGGCAAATTGGAGCATTAGGCATCGCCTGTGGCTTTACATTGTTTTTAAGTGGTAGCAGCGCTTATTCCCTGGATAATTATTTTATAAGTAAAAACTATGCGTTCACAAATAAAAAATGGTTCCAGTGGCTAGGATCAGGCACAATTCCTTTCAAAAACCTTAAGCCTTTTGCCCTTGCAGGTGCCATGTTTATCTTTTTCATGACCTTATACACGAATCAATACTTTCATGGTGGTGTAATTGGAACACTACACAACAAATCTGTCAAACCAAAAGTAGAGATTAACGATGTTGTCATTAAAGATAATACATTACAATTTGAAGTATACCGTACAGAGGGTGCAGATGTATACGGATCATTTTTAATAGGTATTAAACTTGAGAACGAAAAAGGAGATACAATTTTTGAGTTGAATGGTGATGACCTGGCTAAATTCCCAAAAGACAAGATAGCCAACAAATACGTGGCTAAAGTAAAACCAGGGAAACATAGCATTATAATTCCGCTAGGCGCGAAAGCAACTCTAAATATAAACCTGGATAAAAATGCCCTATCCGGGAAAAATGGCACATTAATATTAACCGATATCAGCGGGACTGAATGGGTAAGTAAAGTGAATTTATAAATTAAACAAGAGATTGTCTAAAAAGCATTTTTTATTACGTTCTGTCATTTTGAGCGAAGTGAAACGCAGTCGAAAAATCTCAGACAAAAATGAGATTCTTCATAGATTATACTTTTTAGACAGTCTCTGTTTTTAAAAATGATATACATTCAACAAAAAACAATTACAAAACAATATCCGTACTTATATTACCCAGTCTCAATTGATAAAATGCATAATTTTGCAAAAAAATGTAATGGAAATCGAATTCTATCTTATCTTATTATGCATTGGTGCATTCATTGCCGGATTTGTTGATGCAATTGTAGGGGGAGGTGGTTTAATTCAAACTCCATTGGCTTTAATCTTACTTCCTAATCTGCATGTAGCATCGGTAATAGGATCATTAAAAATTCCTGCCTTTTCCGGAACGTTACTGGCATCCTGGCTCTACCTAAAAAAAGTCACCATAAAATGGCGTCTCTTGCTTTTAATGATGGCACTAGCAGTTCCATCAGCCTACGCAGGATCTACCCTGCTTAATCATGTAAGCAATGATTTTATGAAACCCTTTTTACTTGTTGTGCTTTCCATACTTGCAGTTTATACTTTTGCGAAGAAAAATTTTGGCCAACATGCTGCAAAATCGCATACGCCTGCTCAACAAATACTCTATGCTGTTATTATAAGTTGCGTAATAGGATTTTATGATGGGTTTATTGGTCCCGGAACTGGGAGTTTCCTTGTGCTGGCTTTTATTACTTTATTAGGCTTCGATTTTCTTCATGCATCTGCGAATGCTAAAATGGTAAACCTTGCCACCAACTTTGGGTCGATATGCCTTTTCCTGATAAAAGGAAAAATAATCTGGCACATTGCGCTTCCAATGGCGTTTTGTAATGGCCTGGGAGGTTATATAGGTGCAAAAGTGGCCATAAGTAAAGGGAATGCTTTTATCCGGGTTTTTTTTTTAATTATTTTAATTGGAACCCTAAGCCGATTTGCATGGGATATATTTTTTAAATAATTATTTTAAAAACTCTGTCGATCATAAAAATAACTGCATTCCCTCTCTTATCTACCTATATATAATGTATTAATGAGATACTGCTTTTAGTCCAACGATTGAACCAATTAGTGTAACTATAAAGAAAATTCTCCAAAAATTTGCCGGGTCTTTAAATACAAATATCCCCATTAACACAGTACCTACAGCTCCAATTCCTGTCCAAACAGCATAAGCTGTCCCAATTGGTAAAGTTTGCGTTGCTTTTATAAGTAACCCCATACTAATAACCAAAGCGACCAAGAATCCCGTATACCACATATAAACATCATTCCCCGTTGCTTCTTTAGCTTTTCCTAAACAAGATGCAAAAACTACTTCAAATAATCCTGCAATAACCAATAATATCCAATTCATAATTTTAAATTTTGGCAAATATCCTTAAACTGTCCGGATAAATATTTTACAAATGTTAAATAATAAAACTATTTTATCTCTGCTCTAATCCTGCTTAAACTAACCTGCGTAATACCCAGATAAGACGCAACATGACATAATTGTACCCGCTGAAGCAGATCGGGGGTATTGGTAAGCAACTGATTATATCGTTTAGATGCCGTTTGAAATTGTCTTGAGATAAGGCGTTCTTCCGTTTTTATAAGTTCTTTCTCCGCAAACTTTCTTCCCCAGTTGGCAATATGTATATCATCGTCAAACATCTTTTGCAAATTTGTCGTTTTCAGTTCATACAAATCACATTCTTCCAAAAGCTCTACATTTTCATATCCCTTTTTATTTTCCACATAACTTCTCATCGAAATTATGGTATCCCCCTCTTTACCCAGCCAAAACGTTATTTCATTATCATTTTGAAATGTATATGCCCTGGCAATTCCTCTTTTTATAAAGTATACCGATGTTTCAACTTTATCTGCTTTTAATAAAAGATATCCTTTAGGCAATCTTACTTCAGTAATGTTTTCTTTAAGTTTTTTTCTGGCTGTTTCAGGAATACTATATATGTTGTCAATAATTTGATCAATATCCATTTGATTTACTAATAATTAAAAGAGAGAACAGTAGTTTTTATCTATCTATAAAAGTACAATTGTTTTAATAATTACAAATTACTTTTCTCTCCGTTATGCTATTAACTATAAAAACATCTAACTTTATATAGGCACTTCCTTATAATTATTAACCTTTCTTTATTAAAGACGGAAGAATATGATACACAATTCCTTTCAAAAACACTCATTGTTGTTTTTAAGCTTACTTACCATAAGCAGCTATAATGCAAACGCTCAGGAAAAAACAACTTTTTTAACCGCTCAGGAAAGCGATCCGGTTAAAATGGGTTGGATGGTAGGTTCTCCTCCACCAACAGATCGAATTTTACGTTTTGAAGACGGGAGTTTTTTTCAGTTTCCGGGTATGCGATGGAGTGTGGCACATATGCGCCAGTTTATGCCAACAGTAAATGTAGCACACGGAATAAAACCCTTTTCTCCCCTTCAGGCTAATATACATAAGGAAATTGATGCCGTAACCTTTACCCCACTGGGAGAAAACAAACCAATGACATGGGAAGAATCGTTACAAAAAACGTATGCCGACGGTGTTATTGTAATGCATAAAGGTAAAATAGTTTACGAAAAATATTTTGGCGCCTTACAGCAAGACGGACAACATGCGGCTATGTCTGTTACAAAATCGTTTACAGGTACTTTAGGTGCGATATTGGTTGCCGAAGGAATTATAGATCCGACAAAAAAAGTAGCTGATTATATCCCTGAACTAAAAAACTCTGCTTTTGGTGATGCCACCGTAAGACAAGTAATGGACATGACAACTTCTTTAAACTTTAGTGAAGATTATGCCGACCCTAATGCTGAGATATGGAAATTCTCTGCTGCAGGTAATCCGCTACCAAAACCGAAAGGCTATGATGGTCCAAAATCGTATTATGAATACCTGCCTACCGTTACTAAAAAAGGAACTCATGGTGAAGCCTTCGGTTATAAAACTGTAAACTCTGATGTTTTGGGCTGGATAATAGCACGTGTAACCAAAAAACACATAAATGAAGTGTTATCTGAACGTATCTGGAAAAAACTAGGCACAGAACAGGATGCTTATTATTCTGTAGATAGTGAAGGAACTCCCTTTGCAGGAGGCGGATTAAATTTTGGATTGAGAGATATGGCTCGTTTTGGACAATTGATCCTTAATAACGGTTACGCTAATGGCGAGCAAATATTACCCAAAGGCACCGTTGAGGATATTAAAAAGGGAGGTGATAAAAAAGCATTTGAAAAAGCTGGTTATTCCTTATTAAAAGGATGGAGCTACAGAGATATGTGGTGGATAACAAATAATGAGCATGGTGCTTTTTGTGCCCGCGGTGTACACGGACAGGTTATTTATGTAGATCCAAAAACAGAAATGGTAATTGTAAGGTTTGCTTCAAACCCTATTGCCAGCAATGCCGCTAACGACCCTTTCTCTTTACCTGCTTACCACGCTGTAGCAAAATTTCTTTTAGGGAAGAAATAACAATACAGACTTAGATTTTACCCTATCACACATCGTTTAAATACAATACCATACATAATAGACAAACAGGCAGCTCCGTAAAGAAGCTGCCTGTTTTTATTTTTTCTATTATATAGGAGGATTGTAATAAAACAAAAAAGCCCCCTATATGGGAGCTCCTGTAGTATATAAAGTAACGTGCTTTTACTTATGCAAGTGAAGCTACGTGCTTAGTCAATTTCGATTTAAGGTTTGAAGCCTTGTTAGCGTGAATGATATTCTTTTTCGCTAATTTATCAATCATTGATATAACTGAAGATAATTTTGCTGAAGCTTCGCTCTTAACAGTAGCTATACGGATTGCTTTAATAGCATTACGCGTAGTTTTGTGCTGATATCTGTTCAAAACTCTTTTCTTCTCGCTTGTTCTGATTCTTTTTAATGCTGACTTATGATTTGCCATTTTTTCTTAACTTAAATAACTTGTTAATGTTTTAATTGTAGTCCGTAGGGGAATCGAACCCCTGTTACCAGGATGAAAACCTGGCGTCCTAACCCCTAGACGAACGGACCATTGTTTGAAATTTGTAGCCCGTGGGGGAATCGAACCCCCCTTACCAGGATGAAAACCTGGCGTCCTAACCGATAGACGAACGGGCCATTTTGTTTCTCTAATGCGGATGCAAAAATACAACTATTTTTCATTTACGCAATAGTCGAAACAAAAAAAATTAAAAAAATTAATATGCCCTTGCAAAAAGCACCCTTCCTTTTGATGGAGCACCTGTAAATACACAGGTTCCAGCCTCCTCAATTCTATCAAGTGCAATGCATCTTATTGTAGCTTTTGTAAGCTCTTTTATCTTGTCTTCCGTCTCTGGTGTACCATCCCAATGGGCGGCAACAAAACCTCCCTTATTGTCCAGTATATCCTTAAATTCTTCAAAGGTATTTACCTCTGTAATATGTGAGTCTCTGTAGTCTAATGCTTTATCAAACATAGCAGCCTGCATTTCCTCCAATTTACCATGAAGATAGTTTACAATTTCACCGCTAGCAACGGTCTCTTTTGTAAGAGTATCCCTTCGGGCAACTTCAAAAGTACCATTAGCAAGATCATTCGGGCCTATAGCTACACGCAAAGGCACACCCTTAAGTTCATACTCATTAAATTTCCAACCTGGCTTCTGTGTCGTCCTGTCGTCATATTTAACAGTAATATTCAATTTTCTCAAGCTTACCATTAATTGCTTCGCCTCATCGGATATTGCAGCAAACTGCTCATCGGTTTTATATATAGGCACAATTACTACTTGTATAGGCGCCAGATTTGGAGGCAGCACAAGTCCGTTATCATCCGAGTGTGTCATTACAAGCGCACCCATTAAACGGGTAGAAACACCCCAAGAGGTAGCCCATACATATTCCTGTGTACCTTCCTGAGTAGCAAACTTAACATCGAATGCCTTAGCAAAGTTTTGTCCCAAAAAGTGCGATGTTCCTGCTTGCAGTGCTTTTCCGTCCTGCATCAAAGCTTCGATACAATACGTTTCTAAAGCTCCTGCAAAACGTTCATTTGCCGTTTTAACCCCTTTAATAACCGGTATAGCCATAAAGTTCTGAGCAAAATCTGCATAAACATTCATCATTTGTTCTGCTTCTGCTATAGCTTCCTGTTGCGTGGCATGAGCCGTATGTCCTTCCTGCCATAAAAACTCAGCTGTTCTTAAAAACAACCTTGTTCTCATTTCCCAACGCACTACGTTAGCCCATTGGTTAATTAGCAAAGGCAGGTCGCGGTACGATTGTATCCATTTCCTATAGGTGTCCCATATGATAGTTTCAGATGTTGGCCTTACAATAAGTTCTTCTTCCAGCTTAGCATCCGGATCTACTTCAATAGTTCCATCGGCCGCTGTTCTTAACCTGTAGTGAGTAACAACAGCACACTCTTTAGCAAAGCCATCTACGTGGCTTGCCTCTTTGCTAAAATAGGACTTGGGTATAAATAGCGGGAAATATGCGTTTTCATGACCGGTTTCTTTGAACTTTTTATCAAGTTCTGCCTGCATTTTTTCCCAAATTGCATAGCCGTATGGTTTTATAACCATACATCCCCTAACCCCTGAATTTTCAGCAAGGTCTGCTTTTACAACCAGTTCATTATACCATTTGGAATAATCTTCTGACCGTTTCGTTAAATTCTTACTCATTTTAAATAGATTGGCACAAATATTGTTTTACTTTTATATATCAAAATATAGTTTAGCAAAACTAACTATTTTTGCGTAGTCCAACAATAAAAAAAATGCAGAGATATGAAAACTAATTACTTCAACATCCGGCAAATCTCCCTTTACACTGTATTGGGATTTTTAGGTTTGGCTGTAAGTTCGTGCAGTTCTTACCAAAACACTTCATCTTACGACAGTGATGGGATATATGGTTCAGTACCTCGCAATGCGAACAATGAGCCTGTATATAAATATAACGACGGAAATGTAACCCAATACAATGACGGTAACAATTCCGGCCAAAACATGAACTATAAATCATACTTCAGTTCTATGAAGGATGAGTTTCCGGTTTATGATGACAGCAATAATGACGCTTATAGCAGCAATGATGTTAACGATACCATAGTACGTACACAAGGCTACAACTCTTACCCAGGTTGGGGCGAAGACACCAGCAATGTTAATGTAAACATTTATGGTGGCGGCTATGGCGGCTGGAATAGCTGGTACGGTGGCGGCTGGGGCTGGAGTCCAGGCTGGAACATTGGTATCGGTTGGGGCGGCGGCTGGGGTTATGGCGGCTGGGGCTGGGGCCTTGGTTGGAATAGCTGGTACGGCGGCGGCTGGGGCTGGGGTGGCGGTTGGGGTTACCCATACTACCCACATTACGGACACAACCACTATTATGGTAATAATTATGGAAGATCTACTGCGTCTTACCAAGGCGGAAGAGGTAGCTTTAATAACAACCGTAGATCTACAATTGCAACAAATAACAGAAGAGGTTCTGCAGATTACTCAAGCAGCAGAAACAGTTCTAGAAATTCTAACGCTAGTATAAACAGCAGAAGCCAGGGTACTCGTGCCGTAAACAACAGAAGCTTTAACAATAGCCGAAATGTCAATGTAGCACGATCCAGAGGAGATGTACAGTATAACGACGCAAATCGTGTAAACAGTAGCCGTAATACATACAACAACTCTTCAAGAAACAACAACAATACTTATACTCCTGCATCAAGGAACAATACTTACACTCCTTCGAGAAGTAATAACGCACCATCAAGAAGCAGCGGCACTACCATAAGCCCATCAAGAAGCAGCAGTGGCGGAAGCTTTGGCGGCGGAAGATCATCTGGCGGAGGTGGCGGTGGAGGTTCTCGTGGCGGTGGAGGCGGCCGAAGAGGATAAAACATATCAGTCCCCATGTTATTTTAAACAAACAACATGGGGATTTCTTTTTTAAAAAATAAACATATTATGAAAAGATATATATTTTCAATTGTTTCCTTGTTTGCTGCTTTGGGATCTTATGCCCAGCAGGATCTTAATACTGCCGCAGATGCAGTACGATACTCAACCAGCAACCTTAACGGAACAGCTCGTTTTAGAGGAATGAGTGGCGCTTTTGGTGCAGTAGGCGGCGATTTATCAGCTATAATGGTTAACCCTGCCGGATCAGCTATATTTAATTTTAATTCGGGAACGGCGTCATTATCCAGTTACAACATAAGCAACAGTTCTAATTATTTTGGAACAACAACCAAAAAAAATGACAATGCTCTCGACCTAAATCAAATAGGTGCTGTTTTTGTTTTTAACAATGGTAATCCGGATGCTGTAATGAGAAAATTTACAGTTGGCTTTAATTACGAAAACACTAATAGCTTTCAAAACACAATTAGTAGCCGTGGTACAAACCCAAACAATTCTATAGATCAGTATTTTTTAAGATACGCAAACGGCATTGGTAACGAAGGTGGCATTACATTAGGCACACTTAACAATGCCAATTACAATAATCTTAGTTATATAGATCAGCAGGCATATCTGGGTTATAATACCTATATAATAAATCCGGTAAATCCCGGCGATGCTAACAACACCTCTTATGTAAGTAATATACCCAATACAGGTAATTACTATCAGGAAAACCATGTTTTATCTACAGGGTATAATGGTAAAGTAGCACTTAACTTTGGTACTCAGCTAAAAGACCGTTTATACCTTGGAGCAAATTTAAACATCCATTTTACTGACTATATACAAACCAGTACTTTTAGAGAAAACACCAATAATCCGGCAGCTACCGGAATGCAATCCATCCGTTTTGACAACGAACGTTATACCTATGGAGGCGGGTTTTCATTTAACATAGGTGGTATTTATAAAATTACCGAGGCATTTCGTGCCGGTATCGCTTATGAATCGCCTACTTGGATGAGATTACAGGATGAAATATCGCAACGACTGGCATCTAATTGTCCGGAATGTGCTGCAAACAATACAGCAAGCACTTTTATAGTTAATCCGGGCATGGCTTTTGTTTTTGATAGCTATACCATAAAAACGCCATCTAAATGGACAGCAAGTGCTGCCTATGTATTTGGTAAAAATGCATTATTAAGTGTTGACTACTCTATTAAAGATTATAGCAACACCGAATATAAAAGCAGCCGATACAGTGCTATTAACACCGAACTTAGCAATACATTGGACGTTGCAAATGAGGTAAGAGTAGGCTTAGAATACCGTATTAAAAAATTTAGCCTTAGAGGTGGTTATCGCTACGAGCAAAGTCCATACAAAAACGGCACAACCATTGGTGATCTTAACGGAGCTTCTGCCGGATTAGGATACGCATTTAATGGTTCAAGGCTGGATCTTGGTTATTCATGGTACGAACGCACAATGGATACTCCATTGCTTACTGCAGGTTTTACAGATGCTGCCCGTGTAAAAAGTACAAACAACAACGTTACATTATCGTACACTATAGATTTATAACTTTCGACTACTATGCGAAAGAGCCATTCCCGGCAACAAAAGGGAGTGGCTTTTTTATTTGTAACAGCAGTAAAAAAGTTTACAATGTGCTGAACCTGCCAATATTCCTGAATTTTACTTCTGAATCTAATTCGTAAACTTTAAAGTTTAAACCTCAAACCTATCAATAAATTGCTTAATTTTGCACTCCAATTTTCAACTACATGAGAACCAAATCGTTAAAGAAGAATAAGATCAATGTAATCACCTTAGGATGTTCCAAGAACGTGTACGACAGCGAAGTACTGATGGGACAACTAAGAGCTAGCGGTAAAGATGTTACCCATGAAGCACCTGCGGATGAGGAAGGAAACATCATTGTAATTAATACCTGCGGATTTATTGATAATGCTAAGGAAGAGTCGGTAAACATGATATTGAATTATGTTGACAAGAAAGAACAAGGCCTTGTTGACAAGGTTTTTGTTACCGGATGCCTTTCTGAACGCTACAAACCGGATCTTCTTAAAGAGATTCCGAATGTAGACCAGTATTTTGGCACAACAGAACTACCAGGCTTACTAAAAGCACTAGGAGCAGATTACAGGCATGAGCTACTTGGCGAACGCCTTACCACTACCCCTAAAAATTATGCTTACTTAAAAATTGCCGAAGGTTGCGACCGTCCGTGCAGTTTTTGCGCAATACCACTTATGCGTGGAAAACACGTTTCTCAACCTATTGAAAAACTGGTTAAAGAAGCAGAAGGTCTAGCCCGTAACGGTGTAAAGGAGCTTATACTTATTGCTCAGGATCTTACCTATTATGGTTTGGATCTTTACAAAAAACGTAATCTTGCTGAGTTGCTTGAAAACCTTGTGAAGGTTGAAGGCATCGAATGGATACGTCTTCACTATGCATTCCCATCTGGTTTCCCAATGGATGTGCTGGATCTGATGAATCGCGAACCTAAGATATGTAACTACATAGACATCCCATTACAACATATAAGCGACAACATATTAAAGTCGATGCGTCGTGGTACAACTAAAGAAAAAACCACTAAACTACTTAACCAGTTTAGGGAAGCTGTACCTGGAATGACTATTAGAACTACACTTATTGTAGGCTATCCTGGAGAAACCGAAGAAGATTTCCAAATAATGAAAGACTGGGTACAGGAAATGCGTTTTGAACGTTTAGGCTGTTTCACTTATTCGCATGAAGAAAACACTCACGCTTATCTTTTGGAAGATGATGTTCCTGCCGATGTAAAACAACAGCGTGCAAACGAAATTATGGAGATACAGTCGCAAATTTCATGGGACTTGAATCAGGAAAAAATCGGAAAAACTTTCCGTTGTATTATCGACAGAAAAGAAGGTGCACATTTTATTGCAAGAACAGAATTTGACAGTCCGGATGTAGATAATGAAGTTTTAATAGATGCTTCTCTTGCCTATCTTAAAACAGGTGAGTTTGTAAATATAAGAATTACAGATGCTACCGAGTTCGATCTTTATGGTGAGCCGGCAGATTTACCTTTAAACTAAAATATCCAAAAGCTAAAGACAATAAAAATCTTTAGCTTTTTTATTATAATTTTATTACGTTTGATATTATTATTCCAACTATTATGAAATTAAGAGCATCTATCATCATTTTATTTATTGCTTTTTTTATGTCCTCAGAAGCTTCTGCGCAAGTAGACCGCAGGATTGGCCGCGAGCAATACAAACGCGATAGAAAAAAAACCGATAACGTAGATTTTGTAGATCAGTCTACTAATTTTCTTGCTAAGGAATTATCTCTTGATGATTTTCAGAAGGCTGCAGTAAGAAGTATTATCGAAGATGAAAGACAGGTAATTACCGGTCTTAATACAGCCAAAGACATAACTGCGGATGAAAGAAAAGATAGAGCAGGAAAAATATCCAAAAGAATATACACGAATATAATGCCTTTGCTTAATAAAACACAAGCAGAGAAATACACCAAAATGGAAGAAGAAAAGAAGTTTTAAGTTACAACACCAATAACCCAAACTCTCTTAGTGTATTAATAGGCTTGCTATACCATAACAATTCGAAATCTTCCAGTCCGGAATCTTCATAACTTTGCTTTGCTTGTAAAAAAGTGGTAACACCTTTTGCATCTACTGTTGCTTTTTCTAAAAAGCCGATAAGCCATTGTGCCTGCTCCTGTGAGGTCTGCACTGCAAAACTTTCTTTTTTATCATGAAATGTCAGGGTTGCTGTTTCAAAGCTACGCCCCTTTTTATTTTTAGTAGAATAAGTAACAGAGGGCTTCCCTCCTGTCCATACTACTTTTGCTGTTGGCTTTATATTAAAATTATCTTCTTCCTGAAGCACATTAAAAATATAATCATCAGGAACTTTTGTTTTAGGCACTTTAAACTCAAACCAATCTTGCAGAGAATAGTCGAAACAAATACCATGCATATAGTTAAATAAGGACTTTTTTAGTCCGAAGCTAAACTTATCATGATTGGTTCCTGTTTTATCTACATGTACAATATCATTATTCGCAAAACTACCAATAGCCTCAGTTTCCTTAAGCACTCCAAATTTTTCAGGATACATCCCTACGGGACTATGAGCAGTCATCGCAAACTGATGCCAAAATCCGGATTGCAATATTCCTGTTTCAAACATTTGACGTACCATTTCCAGCGAATCTATAGTTTCCTGTGCTGTTTGCGTAGGGAAACCATACATAAGGTAAGCATGTACCATAATACCGGCTTCGGTAAAATTACGGGTTACACGCGCCACCTGTGCTACCGTTACTCCTTTTTGAATAAGTTCCAACAATCTGTCAGATGCTACTTCAAGACCGCCTGAAACTGCTATACAGCCAGAAGCTTTAAGCAACAAGCAAAGATCTTTAGTAAAACTTTTCTCGAACCTAATGTTTGTCCACCAGGTTACGGCAAGATTACGTCGTAATATTTCAAGAGCCAATTCACGCATAAGAGCAGGCGGTGCAGCCTCATCTACAAAATGAAAACCATTCTGTCCAGTCTGCGCCATGAGCTCCTCTAATCGATCACAAAGCAGTTTTGCTGCCACAGGTTCATACACCTTGATATAATCTAATGAGATATCGCAAAAAGTACATTTACCCCAATAACAGCCATGCGCCATGGTAAGTTTATTCCAACGTCCATCGCTCCACATTCGGTGCATAGGATTTACTATTTCGATAACCGAAATATAATCGTCCAGTAACAGGTCTGAATAATCAGGGGTACCAACATCAGCCTGTTTATAATCCCTGCATCCGGAATTATCTATATATTTAATTTTACCATCTACAAGTGCGAACGTACGTTTTAGCTGATCAATATTTCTAGTTCCGTTTACATGCTCAACTAAACATTCTACCGGGGCTTCGCCATCATCTAATGTAATAAAATCGAAAAACTCCATAACACGGGCATCCGTCAACGACCTGAGTTCTGTATTTGGAAAACCGCCACCCATAGTAATTTTCACTTTCGGAAAGTGTTTTTTGATGTATTGAGCACTCCTAAAAGCAGCATACAAATTGCCAGGAAAGGGTATAGAAAAACCAACCAATTGCGGACTAGCATCCAACATTCTTTGATGTAAAATTGCTAAAAGTATTTCGTCAATATAGGTATAAGGCTGTTGCAGGCTATCATATAATTCATCAAACGAATTAGCAGATCGCCCAAGCCTTTCAGCATAACGACTAAAACCGAAATGAGGATCGATGCACTCCACAATAAGATCCGAAATATCTTCAAGATACAGCGTAGCAAGGTGCTTAGCCCTATCCTGAACACCCATGGTTCCAAACGCCCAATCCAATTCTTCCAATTGTGCAAAACGCGATGCTTCCGGCAGGAAATCTTCACGACAAATAAGATGCGACAGCGTAGGGTTCTTCCCTTGTAGGAATAACATAACCGCATCTATGGTTTTAAGGTATTCCCCTTTTAAAGCAATAATACGTTCTGCATTGGGGCTTAGTGATTCAGAATTCTTCTTATCCCTTTTGCCTTCTGCCTCATTTCTTAGGACTTCAATCCTTTCAAACAAATCGTTTAATCCTGTTTTGGAAAACAATTTTAATATCACCTCAATACCAAGATCGGCCTGAGTTGCCGCAATACCTTTAGTATTTAAAAAACCTTTCAAATAGGCTGTTGCCGGATAAGGCGTATTAAGCTGTGTAAAAGGCGGTGTTATTAAAAGAAGTTTGGTTTCCAAAATGCATGCTGTATTAGCCTGCAAAAATAGGCGTTATTTTTTGAATTTACGTATTCCTTAAACTATGTGAGAATTTAGCTGTAATTATATAAAATGACATATTTGATATGTCATTTTATACGATTTTTCAATGCCTTTTTTCCGTAATTTTACGGGAAAATTTGTACCAAAATGCCATCAGACTGTATCAGCTATCAAAACTCCGGATATTTTACCTCACTTATAAACGATTACCTTAACCAGAAAGATACGCTGAAGCCGCTGTACCATCGCTTCCCTACCCTTGAAAACTTCAAGGCACAATTGGAAGAGAAACAACAAAATTACACCCCTGCTTTTCGAGCTGTACTTGCTGATACTTTACAACAGCAATACAACACCATAAACACATCTGATCTTACTCAGCAGAATATAAACCTGTTAAGACAAGACAATACTTTTACGGTTACTACGGGACATCAATTAAACTTGTTTACCGGCCCGTTATATTTTTTATATAAAATTGTTTCGGTTATTAATTTAAGTAAGCAATTAAAACAGGCCTATCCCCAGCAGGATTTTGTACCCATATATTGGATGGCAACCGAAGATCACGATTTTGAAGAAATAAACTACTTTACATTTAGTAATAAAAAAATAAAATGGGCACGTGAAAGCACTGGTCCTGTAGGTCGTTTTTCTACCGAGGGACTTGATGCGGTTTTAGAAGTTTTCTCAAAAGAACTTGGCGCAGGAAAAAATGCTGCATGGCTTATTGACCTGTTTGAGAAAGCCTATATAAAACATTCTAATTTAGCAGATGCTACCCGCTATTTAGCAAACGAATTATTTGCAAATGAAGGCCTCGTAATTATAGATGCCGATAATGCCAATCTTAAAAAGTTATTTATCCCTTACGTGAAAGAAGAATTGCTAAAACAAACTTCTCATCATAAGGTAGCCGAAACTGCAGAGCTGCTTAAAGATTATAACATACAGGTAAACCCTCGTGAGATTAATTTATTTTATATTGAAGACTCAATAAGAGAGCGCATTATTTTGCAGGATGGCGTTTACCACATAAATAATACCGACCTAAAGTTTTCTGAAAGTGAGATTTTAGCCTTGTTAGAATCCAACCCGGAAAAGTTTAGTCCAAATGTAATTATGCGTCCGCTTTACCAGGAAGTCATATTACCCAACCTTGCTTACATAGGCGGAGGTGGCGAACTTGCTTATTGGCTGGAACTAAAATCATTTTTCGAATCGGCTAAGGTAACTTTCCCAATGTTGCTACTACGTAATTCGGTAGTATTGGCTACCCAAAAACAAGCAGACAAGCTAGATAAACTGGGATTATCATGGGCCGATATGTTCTCAAAACAACAAGAGCTGCTTAACCAAAAGGTACAATCGTTCTCGGAATTCAAACTGGATTTCACAGAACAGAAAGAACTTTTGAAAAAACAGTTTCAAGTCCTTGCCGATATTGCTACTAAAACAGATGCTTCTTTTACCGGAGCTGTAAAAGCCCAGGAAGTAAAACAAATAAAAGGGCTGGAAAACTTAGAGAAACGTTTACTTAAAGCCGAAAAACGAAACCACGCCGAACAGTTGGAACGCATTATTTTGCTTCAAAATGAACTCTTCCCCGGTAAAAGTCTACAGGAACGCAAAGCCAACTTTTCAGAGTTTTATCTGGAATTTGACAATTTACTACTTACTAAGCTATTTGATCAACTTAAACCTTTAGAACAGGAGTTTAACGTTGTTATCCTTTAGTTAAGTAATAAATCCTTGCCGATTTATTAAATATATTAATTTAAAAACCACTACTTTTGCACCAAATTTAAAAAAGAACATGGCAACAAACAGGACATTTACAATGATCAAGCCGGATGCAGTACAAAACGGGCATATTGGTGGTATTTTAGCAATGATAACAGATGCTGGTTTCAGGATCGTTTCTTTAAAACTTACACAACTTACAGTTGCTGATGCTCAGGCATTTTACGCTGTACACAGTGCAAGACCTTTTTATGGTGAATTAGTTGAGTTTATGTCAAGAGGCCCTATCGTAGCTGCTATCCTTGAGAAAGACAATGCTGTTGAAGATTTCAGAACACTTATCGGGGCTACAAACCCTGCTGAAGCTGCTGAAGGAACTATCCGTAAAAAATACGCTACTTCTATAGGTGAAAATGCTATACACGGTTCTGATAGCGATGAAAATGCTGCTATCGAAGGTGCTTTCCATTTTGCTGGAAGAGAGCTATTCTAAGAATACATCTTTTTGTATATATAAAAAGGCTGTCTAAAAAATAGACAGCCTTTTTTGATTTCATTAGCAAAAGTGCCTCTATAAAAGAACCTCCCAGCCTTGCAGGCACCCCTCCAAAGGAGGGGAAATAAACTCCGATATTAGGTATATAAAAAATGCCGCTTTTCAGCGGCATTTTATCATCTCAATACTATATCTTTTACAACTTCACGTTTTAGCTCTTCGTTTATCATCTTAACGATCTTTGTTTTACCGTGGCTTAGTTCTTCCCGTAACACAGATGATGTTAGTTCTACATAAAGCGTAGTCCCTTTAAGCATTATCTCACGGGTATAGTTATTAACTCCATTACCCATTAAATTTGCCCACGCATCCCGTACATCCATTTTATCCATGCCGGACTGAAGCTTATTGGCATTCATAAACTCTTTTAATACATCGCCTATCGAATGTTCTCCATTAAATCGTTTTGCCATTATTTTACACTAAAAGGTTCTGCTCTTTTATAATGATATTCCATATCATGGCTATTTTTCAATACCAGCTTATCGTCGCTAAGCTCAAGTATTTCTTCTTCCCATTTAGCATAATCGGTAACATATTTAATATATGTTTTACGATCAAGTTCCTCAATGGTTATTTTTTCAGAAAGATCATTTACCCTGTAAGAACCATCAAATTGTGGCATTACCTTTTTACGAAAACCTTCTTTTCCGGTTAACTCAAAAAAGTCAATTGTAGTGTTAACCTTGTATTCTTTTTCTTTACCATCTGGCATTACAGCTGTTTCAATTTCCCAATAGCCATTAAGTTTTGCTAAATCAGATTCTGAAATAGTGTTGTTCCCGCAAGAAAGAGCAACAACAGAAATAAATAAAAGTAAAATGGTTTTCTTCATGATCAAAATACGTTTTTCAAAAGACAAATTTACTCATTAAAATAGTGCAAATTTTAAAATAGCATGATAAAACTTTAGACAAAATACAATATGAAAATAAAAGAAATACGCATTAAATATTCATAAAATATCCAGAAAGATTAATTTTAAATATACTCAACATTATCAATCCTATAAAAGAAAACACTATGATCACCCAGAAAAATTTCAGCTTGATCTGATGTAAAAAATTAATGATTATAATAACCAAATACATAGATATCATAAAGAAAGTAAAACTCCTTTTATTTGCTATAAGAGAATCTGGAATTAGTGGATTGGTAAGATTATAATCGAATTGAAGGTATTCAATACTACACAAAAGAATTTGATAAAAGCAAACAGCTAATACAATTAAAGAAACTATCCTTTTACCTGAATACACTTAATTAAGAGAATATCTTAAATTCAAGCCTAATCTATTAATCTTAGTTTTGTATGGACTGTAAACATCATCCAATACATCTCTATTAGTCTCATATCTAAGCGACAAACCAAACTTGTCATTAAACGCATAACCAACTCCAAAATTTACACAAAAACTGGTTGAAGCACTAAATAAATCACTATCACCATCGTACTCAAACCCTGTAGTTGTTTTTATACGCGCCGATCTCGAAACTTCTAATCCTACAGGAAAGCTCATCCCAAAAGAAGCATCAACAAAAAGTTTATTCTTTTCGTTAATCAAAAAATTAACTCGGGGACCAAAGAAAACATTAACTGCAGATCCTTCAACTTTATAAGTGCTAGTTAAAATATTATATCCCTGATCGTATGCATCAACATTTTCACCAGAAATACTTTGGTATGCGATTTGTGCAAAAAGTTCAAATTTTTCTGAAGGCAAAACATAAGCCGCTTCAAATCCAAAATCATATGAAGTACTTGCCTCCCTGCCATTAACCGGAGGAAACCCTTCAGATATCCCAAAATTCATTTTATGAATACCCGCGAAAACAGTATACCTAACTTCTCTTTTTTTACGGAACCCGTTGTAATAGTATGTGTATTTTGAATCTGTACAGTTATTGTAGTTTTTAAAAATATCGGTTAACTCTTTATTGTCATACCTAACCTCAAAAAAATCAACAATCATTTGATCACTACATCTTACGGCATTAAATAGCTGCTGCCTAAACGATACATTTTCAGCAACACCTTCTTCTGATTGGTATTTTTTATAGATGAATTGCTCGGGTTCACCCGGCTTCTTTTTAGTACTAAAGAAAAATTTAGTTTTATAATCCTTGGTATAAGAATATAAAGTCGCATCACCCTCAACAATAACATTTAAAAACAATGTTTCTGTTTTCATTTCAGGATTTTTCTGAGTACTTAAATTTTTCCCACTATCAGAAATATCAATTTGTACTGTATGTTTCTCAAACTTAAACTCATTATCATTAATACCATATTCTCTAATCCCATCTACAGAAAAATTACTGTAATTCGAATTACGTAATGTTTTAAATTTTAGTAATGATATATCATTAAAATCAGTAGCATCAAAATAGCCTTCAACTTTTTGACCTGAATCTGTAATATAATACCCTTTTACGTCTTGTGAAAATGTCTGCATTGTAATAAACAATACAGCAAGTAAGGTGAAAATTCTCATTTTTTAGTTGGTAGTGTTTATTGGTTAAGTTTTACTTGAAGAAAGAATCTACAAATTCGTATTTATTAAATACCTGTAAGTCTTCTATTCCTTCTCCAACGCCTATGTACTTAACCGGAATTTGGAACTGATCCGAAATTCCAATAACCACACCACCTTTTGCTGTACCATCAAGCTTTGTTACCGCTAAAGATGTTACCTCTGTCGCTGCTGTAAACTGCTTTGCCTGCTCAAAAGCATTTTGGCCAGTAGAGCCATCAAGTACTAATAATACATCATGTGGTGCATCATCCACTACTTTCTGCATTACTCTTTTTACTTTGGTAAGCTCATTCATAAGGTTTACCTTATTATGAAGTCTTCCTGCCGTGTCTATAATAACCACATCAGCATTTTGGCTTACGGCCGATTGTAAGGTATCAAACGCCACCGATGCAGGATCACTACCCATTTGTTGTCTTACGATAGGCACACCTACCCTGTCCGCCCATACCTGAAGCTGATCTATAGCAGCAGCCCTAAAGGTATCGGCTGCACCAAGCACAACGCTGTGACCTGCTTTTTTTAACTGATAGGCAAGCTTACCAATGGTTGTAGTTTTACCTACACCATTAACACCAACAACCATTATTACATAAGGTTTTTTATCCTTTGGTATATCAAACTCTGTAGCTTCACCAGAATGGGTTTCAGACAGTAGTCCTGCTATCTCTTCCCTTAATATCTGATTAAGTTCATCAGTACCCATATATTTATCATTAGCCACGCGTTCTTGAATACGTGTAATGATTTTAAGAGTTGTATTTACGCCAACATCTGAAGATACAAGTATCTCCTCAAGATTATCCAATACCTCATCATCTACTTTGGATTTTCCGGCAATGGCTTTAGATAGTTTCGAAAAAAAAGTAGTCTTGGTTTTTTCCAGACCCTTATCTAATGTTTCTTTTTTTTCGGAAGAAAATATTTTTTTAAAGAAATTCATATCAGTGTATAAATAGTGTGTGTTTTCCCGTGGTAAATATAAAAAATAAAAAAGCTACTTTCGTTAACGAAAGTAGCTTTTATATATATGGTGGGAATTATTATTTCTTCTTAAGAAAATTATCCACTTCTTCTGGAGTCATAACGCTCTCAACAAAAGTATAAGCTCCAGATTTTGGAGATTTTACCATCTTGATAGCTTTAGTTAACCTTTTTGAAGATGTTTGTAACGATGCTACGGTTTTCTTTGCCATGACTAATGATTATTTAATTTCTTTATGAACAGTCACTCGCTTAAGGATTGGATTAAATTTCTTAATCTCTAACCTGTCCGGAGTATTCTTTTTGTTTTTCGTGGTGATGTACCTAGAAGTTCCAGCAACACCGGAAGCTTTGTGCTCTGTACACTCTAAAATTACCTGAATTCTATTACCTTTCTTTGCCATCGTGCTATATATTTATTAGGTAAGGATTATTTAATAAATCCGTTAGCTTTAGCTTCTTTCAAAACTGCAGCTATACCATTCTTGTTAATTGTCTTGATAGTAGAAGCAGCTACTCTAAGAGTGATCCATCTGTCTTCCTCAGGAAGATAGAAACGCTTTTTCACTAAGTTCACACTAAATTTCCTCTTAGTTTTGTTCATTGCGTGGGAAACATTATTTCCAACCATCGCTCTTTTACCTGTAAGGGCACAAACTCTTGACATTATTTCTCGCTTTTATATCGTTATTCAAAATCAGGGTGCAAAGAAAAGAAAAATAAAATGATTACACAAACATAATCAATCAGTTTTTTAAAATTTCCTGATAAATCTTTTCAAGTACCTTATTTGCAGCCCTATCTATCACTTTCTCACGGGGCTGCCCTAAGTCTAATCTTTCGCTAAATACCCCATTTGGGGTTGCAAAAGCAATAAAAACTGTTCCAACCTCAGCTTTTCCTTCCTCTTTAGTTGGCCCTGCATTACCTGTTGTAGCCACCGCATAATCGGTACCAAAAATGGTCTTTGCTCTCATTGCCATTGCTTCGGCCACCTCGGCACTTACTACATCATTTTTATCAATTATTGCTTTGTCCACTCCTAATACCTCAACCTTGGACTCGACAGAATACGTTACTATCCCACCTTTAAAAAAGGTCGATGATCCTGGTGCGGTAGTAAGCATTTGGGCAATTTTACCACCTGTGCAGCTTTCGGCAGCAGCAAGGGTTTTATTCTTACTTGTAAGCATTCTTCCTAGCATCACTTCCATAGTTTCGCCTTCGTCATAACCCACAATAATATCTCCAATGAGATCCTTGAGTTTTTCTGCTTCCGATTCAATACTGCTTTTAAGAAACGCTTCATCCGCTCCTTTGCCACTAAGGCGCAATTTCACCCTTCCCGGACTTGGTAAATAAGCCAGCCTTATAAACTCCGGCAAATTATCTTCCCAGTCTTCAATACGCTCAGCAACAAGGCTTTCTCCTTGGCCGTAGGTAAGTATCGTTTTATGTAAAATGTAAGGACGTTCAAATCTTTCTACAAGCCTTGGGATAATTTCTTGCTCTACAATATACTTCATTTCATAAGGTACACCTGGCAGAGAAATAAAAATGGTGCTTCCTTTCTCCATCCACATGCCGGGAGCTGTTCCTACAGCATTATGAAGTATCGTAGCGCGTGATGGCACTAATGCCTGGTCTTTATTCATTTGGGATGCCGGTCGTTTCATGGCCTTCTCAATAAGCTCAATTACATGCGCTTCTAATGCGTTATCTCTAACCAAATGATCCTCAAAATAATCGCAAAACGTTTTTTTGGTAACATCATCTTTTGTAGGACCAAGACCTCCTGTAATAATAACAACATCTGCCCTATCCTGCTGAGAAGCAAGTGTATCTAAAATATGCTGCCTGTCATCGCTTATAGACAACATTTCATATACGCCTATCCCTATTTTATCAAGAGCTTTGGCTATAAATTCAGAATTAGTATCAATTATCTGACCTATAAGAATTTCGTCGCCTACAGTAACAACAGCTGCTTTCATGTTTGTTTCTAAAGATCGTAATCTTTTTTAAGTTCTTTTACCGTTTTGCTTATGTACTCTTTAAGGCTTTTTACAATTTCCTTAATTTCTTTCTTTTTACCTTCGGCACGGCTCCAGGTTTCTACAGCAACTACATCTTCATAAGCAAGATCCATACCCATTAAATCCAGAGTTGGTTTAATTTTATGAGCTGCATGATATACTTTAAGATGATCCTTTTCCTTAAGTCCCCTCTTAATGTTTTTCATTTCAACAGGAACTTCTTCTATAAAAAGCGTCACTATTTGTTTTGCAAACTCAACATCATTGTCTGAGATCGCATATACTTTTGATAAATTGTAATATAATGCCATTTATTTTATTTGTATCCTGAATATTTTTTTCCCTTCAATAAAACCCTCCAACACATCATCAGGATTCACTTTTGCTACACCTTCAGGTGTACCGGTAAAGATAATGTCACCTATTTTTAGTGTGAAGTATTGCGATACATAAGCAACAAGCTCATCTATCTTCCAAAGCATAAATTGTGTGTTGCCTTTTTGCACCACACTGCCATTATTTGTCAATTCAAAATTAATATCATTCAGCGAAGCAAACTCTGTTTTAGATATAAAATTACCTATAACCGCCGATCCGTCAAATGCTTTAGCTTTTTCCCACGGCAAACCCTTTTCTTTAAGTGTAGCCTGCAGGTCACGGGCTGTAAAATCGATCCCAAGCCCTATTTCGTCATAGTATTTATGTGCAAATTTTGCATCTATGTACTTTCCCGTTTTGTTTATCTTAACCAGTATTTCTACCTCATGATGCACATCATTGCTAAACTCCGGAATAACAAAAGGAAATTTCTTTAAAACTATTGCCGTATCCGGTTTTAGAAAAATAACAGGCTCGTCCGGTTTTTCGTTTTGCAGTTCTTCTATATGCTTGGCATAATTCCTGCCTATGCAGATTATCTTCATACCCTATTACTGAAAATTGTTAAGCCAATTTATTATTTAATTTGCGTAGTTTGATAGCCGTGAGCACTTTTTTGGTATATAACGGGAAATCAGCATTTTGAATCCATCCAAAATACCCTGGCTCCTGTTCCAACACTGTTGCCACTTTTGCGCCTTTGTGCTTACCAAAGGTAAATATTTCTTCGCCATCCGGATCTAAAACAATAAAGCCGGCAAAATCCACCACTTTTTTACGGGTAGTATATTCTGACAACGATTTCATATCATTCTCCAGGTCTTCATATCGCTCCAGCTGTGATTTAAGTATCTCATAAGTAGCCAGTGTATCAGCTTCTGCCGTATGCGCATTCTCAAGTGTTTTTCCACAATAAAATTTATAAGCCGCACTAAGTGTACGTTCCTCTTTTTTATGGAAGATCGTCTGTACATCTACAGATACCCTATTTTTCATATCAAAATCTACACCTGCACGCAACAATTCTTCAGCCAATAACGGAATATCAAACCTGTCAGAATTATATCCTCCAAGATCTGAATCCTTTATCATATTGTATATAGTATGCGATAGTTCTTTAAACGTAGGTTCATTAGCTACTTTTTCATCGGTTATACCATGAAAAACGGTAGTTTGAGGTGGTATTGGCCTTTCCGGATTTACCAGCCAGGTTTTACTTTCCCTGTTTCCGTTTGGATATACTTTTAAGATTGATATTTCTACAATTTTATCTCTCGAAATATCTGTACCCGTAGTTTCAAGGTCAAAAAAACATATCGGTTTATGCAGTTTAAGTTCCATAGTAATATTTGTATAATTACAAATATAGGTTGAGATTATTTTATAAAAGAAGATTTTCGGCTATAATTACATCCAAAATTATCAAAGATTTATTTTTGAAACCTGTATCCTTGAAAAAGAAATACATACTAATTGAAAATACTAAAGTGTAAAAAGTACTTTCACAAAAATTTTAAAAACAGATTTAATTTTTCTGTGTTATTTTTTCATCACATTCCCATCTAAAATCGGAGGTTTCATACTGTTGTTTCTTGTAATCAAAATGCCACCACTCATTATTATAGGGAGTAAAACCAGCTCTTTTCATAATATTCCGAAGCGTTTTTCTATTCTTTTTTGCCTCTCGAGATAAATTATCGGCGCCGTAATGTGATAGTATTGTAAAATCGTCAAAAGGCGTACCCATATCCAGCAGGCTGCCATTTTCATCAGCTAGTGAAAGATCTATAGCGCGACCACGATTATGGTTAGATCCTTTACCTGGTGGAGCTACGTAACGCGGGTCGTTTACAATATCATACATCACTTTTTGATAGCCATACGGCCGATAACAATCGTATATAACTAGCCTATAGCCTTTCTCCTTTGCAACAGTATTTGCTTCTTCAAGAGCTTCGGCAACTTCAGGGCGTAAAAAGCATCTGGCACACGGATAAATCTTCTGGCGCATAAAATTAGCTGTATCTGCATAAGCCATACGATTCTGAATATCTTGGGCTTCAAAATTAACTTCAGCCCATTCTTTAATCGTATCCTGAACAATTATTTTTTCGCTTTCGCGGAAATGCATTCCCTCCTGCGAGAAAACCGTTAAACTAATAATAGAGAAGAAAAATATGTAAGGGATGATTTTCATGCACAGCGGTTTACACCACAAATATAACGAATTTAAAAAATCACATTTGAAAACTTTTTCTTACTTTAGATATAAAAAGCTAACCTTCTTATGAAAAAGAAATTACTCGCCATTATATGTATAGCTACTGGCTATATAACCACTGCACAAACTATCAGTATCCCCGATCCTGTGTTCGAACAGGTGCTTATCGACAAAGAAGTTGATTCAGACGGAATCGTAAATGGGCAGATTTTAACCGCAGATGCTCTTGCAGTAACTACGCTTACAATTACATCTCCCGATATAGCTTCAAATATATCTATTAATGATTTAACAGGCATAGAAGGATTTACAAATCTTGAAAGTTTAACTGTAACCGTTACTATGATAGAAGAGCTAAATGTTAGTACACTTACGAAACTTAAAAGCTTAAGTTGTCCAGACAATATGCTTACTAGTTTAAATGTATCCAATAACCCTCTACTAGAATCCTTAAATATAACTTCAACAGGAGATGTAATGCCAATAAACGATATAACACAAATTGACCTTAGCAACAACCCAAACATTAAAACACTTGTAGCCGTAGGTGGAATAAATTATATTAATTTAAAAAACGGGCACAATAACCCTGATATGACTATTAATATAAGTTCAGGCTCATGGGGCATCCCTCCTGAAGTAATACAAGGCCATATTTGTATAGAGGTAGATAACCCTACAGCAGCTCAAAACGGCCAATTACCTTACTCTTACTGGACTATATATGATATGAATAAAACCTATGCATTTGTAGAAAATTGCGCTCTATCAAACAGTAAATTTACTAAAAGTACCATATTAGTTTATCCAAATCCCGTTTCAGATGTTTTACATATAGAAACAACAAATGGAACATCAATTGACAAGGTCATTCTTTATGACATATCCGGAAGGGCAGTGAAAGAATATCAAAACATCCCTACCGAAGAAATCCCAGTTTCTAACCTGGAAAAAGGTGTGTATATAATGCAGACTTTTTCAGGGAAACAGTCCCAAACAGAAAAGATAATTATAAAATAAAAACAGCCCCGCAATGCGGGGCTGTTTTGTTTAATGAAGCTTATTCATTGAATAAGCTTCATTGTCAACACGGCTGTCAACACAGTATAATTTTTTGTAATAAACTGTAAGATATTTTTGCAAAGCAATTTCAACAGACCTAAACGCATCAAAACTGCGACTGCTTTAAAGAACCATCTAAATTAACTCAAATGATACTAAAACCAACAACAAATGAATACCCTGAGCGGTTTGAGGCTTATATAGGCCTTATGTGTGAAGACAGTCTTATCGATGTATTACGAAAAGACAGAAACCAAACCTACCATTTCTTTGAGAATATGGAAGAACACCAACTGGAACATCGTTATGATCAAGGTAAATGGAGCGTTAAGGAAATACTTATGCATATTAATTATGTAGAAAGAATAATGCAGCACTATGCTTTTGCTGCGTCCAGAAATGACGATCAATCCACAATTGCCCCAATAAATCACAACGTTTACTTCGAAAACAGCGAAATAAAAAGCATGAGTGTTGATGAATTACTGGATGAATTTAACACCATTCGTAATTACACCATAGAGTTGTTTTTAGGCTTATCACAAAATCAATTATTATCCCGATGTGGCTTAGGAAACAATGCGATATCAGCAAGGGCAATAGGCTTCACAATCACAGGGCATGCTAGGCATCATATAAACATTATTAAAGAGAGATATCTTTAGTAAGCATTTAAACAAAAATGGCTCCGCAATACGGAGCCATTTCTTATGTTAGTAATATATTTTTTTCGTTACCCGAGTACCATCTACCAGTGTGATTCTTAATGCAAGAATAGTATTAGTAGAGAAGATATCTTTAACAGATATCGAATTTGACCCTATACTATTTTTTTGGGTAATCAGTCTCCCAGTAAGATCATAAACTTCAATGCTTTTAATATCTTTATCAAAAGAGTCAATTTTCAATGAATTATCATTTTTATAAGCAACTACATTATTGTTTTTTGAATTAAATATCTCAACGTTCATAGTTTCAGTATTATTAACACGAGCTATCCGGTTTCTACCGGCCTCGTCATATTCTCTAAAAGATCCGGCAATAATCATTTTACCTGTAGATTGAAATAAAACAGAGGTAACATCCCTACCACCTAAACCACCACTAAATGTCTCATCAAGGCTTCCGTCATGATTAAAACGAGCCAAACTATTTAGAGCAATATCATTCTCGCCAAACATATTAGCAATTATTAACTTACCATCAGATTGTAATTTAATCACCCCTCCTCCCCTGCTTAAATTTATTTCTTCAAAAGTTTCATCCAAAGTCCCATCCGCATTGATTCTTTCAACCTTTATCAAGGTACCAGTTTCACCAAAAGAGGTTATCCCTGAAATAATAATTTTACCATCCTGTTGAAGAGCAATATCGTTACAGAATCGCATATGACTAGCCAGTACAGCCGTAAAAGATGTATCAATATCTCCATTACTACTTAATCGCATTACTGATTGCTGAGGCCCATTTGATGAAATTGCAGAAGCAAAAGCAAGAAGAACCTTATCATCTGGCTGTACAATAATATCTATATCATCACCAGGCCTTAATATATTTTCAGAATTAAAGGTTACATCATAACTTCCATCTGCATTTATCCTGCATATACTATACGAATCATAAAATTCAGCAGTTTGTTTAAATAAATAACCCCCTATTATAATTTTACCATCAGATTGAAGTGCTATTTTATAAATTTTAAGATGTTCTTCCATATATGGAAGAACTAAATTAAAAGATGTATCCAAACTTCCATCAGCATTAAGCCTGATTAATTTTTTAACTGTCTGCCCGTTAAAAGTAGTAAATTCTCCTCCTACAAGAATTTTACCATTGGGCAATGCCCCTAAAACAGAAACGTTTCCATTAAAACCTGTGCCCGGATTAAAACTCTCATCAAGACCACCATCAACGTCAAGTTTGGCAATTTTGTTTCTTGCAACACCGTTATAATAATAAAAATTACCTCCTATTACAATTTTATCATCAGACAGAATTTGTGCTGCATTTATAACATTATCCGCACCTGTACCATTACCAATATCAAAAGTAATATCTCTAGAACCGTTACTATTTAGAGAAGTTATACTATTCTCAGACATATTGTTATAGACTAAAAACCCTCCCACAACTATGATTTTACCATCCGCCTTAACCACTACCGAAAACACCAGACCATCAGCTTCAGCAGGAAGAAAGCCCATATCCTGTGTTCCATCAGTATTTATCCTTACAACAGATTTTGAAGAAAAATTACCATTATAACTATTAAACGAACCTCCTGCTAAAACCTTTCCATCAGGTTGCAATGCAATTGAAGTTACCCAACCATTAATTCCTCCACCAACATTAAATGCTGTATTTACAGAACCATTTTCATTAAGACTAATTAACCCTGCAATATTTTGCCCATTAAATTGATCGAACATACCACCAATAAATATTTTACCTGTACTATTTACAGAAACTGTACTTAATGAATAATTGGGGCCTATTCCTGATAAAAAGGTAGTATCTATTCCTCCATCGCTATTTAATCTTACTAACTTATTTTTTTGAACACCATTAATTTGACTAAAATTTCCTACTGCAATAATTTTATCATCTGACTGAACAGCTATATCCATAACGGAACTATCTACACCCGAAACAACAAACGATGTATCAATTGTTCCATTGGTATTTAGTCGTACTAAATGAGCTATAGTTGTTCCATTAAAATTTTTAAAATTCCCTCCTACCAAAATTTTGTCATCTGCCTGTATAGCTAATGCATACACTATATTATCTGCCCCCATTCCCGGATTAAAAGTTTCATCAAGGCTTCCATCTTCATTTAATCTTGCAATTCGGCTCCTCGGCTCCCCATCAAATTCGGTAAATCGCCCACCAATAATGATTTTACCATCAGGTTGGCGCAACAAAACCTCAATATAATTATTTGCACCCTCTCCTGGATTAAATGTCTCGTCCAAAGTTTCATCAGCATTTATTCTGGCTATGTTATTACGATTTACGTTTGTATAACGGTCAAATGCTCCCGCGACTACCATTTTACCATCTGGTAGAGCTAGTACACATCCTATACCGCCATTAACACCATTTGAGTATCCGGTATCAATTGGATTGAATGTTGGATCATTAGCGCCATCCTGAGCAAATATTCCATTGTTAAAAAAAACTACTAACAATAACAGTATTAGATTCTTAATTTTCATCTTCATATCTAATTTGGGTTGATTTAAGGTGATGTAATATATAACAAAAAACGGCTCCACAATGCGGAGCCGTTTATATTCTGTACAAATTTTCTTAGTAATCTCTATTCACATCAAAAGCTTCCAAGTATTCTGCAACACGCTTAACGAATGACCCTCCAAGAGCACCATCTACCACACGGTGGTCATAGCTGTGAGAAAGGAACATTTTTTGACGGATACCTATAAAATCCCCATCCGGTGTTTCAATAACAGCAGGTACTTTTCTTATTGCTCCAAGGGCAAGGATACCTACCTGTGGCTGATTGATGATTGGTGTACCAAACACGCTACCGAAAGTACCAACGTTTGTTACTGTATAAGTACCACCCTGAGTATCGTCCGGTTTTAGTTTACCTGCTTTTGCACGGTTACCAAGATCGTTTACCGCTTTAGCCATACCTACCAGGTTAAGCTGGTCTGCATTTTTAATTACAGGAACAATTAGGTTTCCATTAGGAAGAGCTGCCGCCATACCAAGATTGATGTTTTTCTTTTTGATGATATAATCACCATCAACAGATATATTCATTCCTGGGAAGTCTTTAAGCGCTTTTGCTACAGCTTCCATAAATATTGGGGTAAAAGTAAGCTTCTCGCCTTCTCTTTTCTCAAATGTATTTTTAACTCTGTCTCTCCATTTTACAATGTTGGTTACATCTACTTCGATAAACGACTGCACGTGTGCAGATGTTTGTACCGATTGCACCATATAACCTGAGATAAGCTTACGCATACGATCCATCTCAACAACTTCATCCTGACCATTAACAGATACAGGGGCTGCTTTGGCAGCAACTGGCTGCAAAGCATTGGCTGTTGGTTGCGATGCTACTTGTGGAGCGGGAGTAGCTGCTACCTGAGGAGCCGGTTGGTTTCCACGGTTTTTAACATACTCCAGTATATCATTTTTAGTTACTCTGCCTTCTTTACCGGTACCGCTTATAGCTTCCAGTTCAGCAAGAGAAACACCTTCTTCTTTTGCTATGTTTTTTACAAGTGGTGAAAAGAATTTTTCTGAGTTAGAAAAATCAACAGGAGCCGATGCCGTTGCATGAGCAACTGCTATAGTTTGCTCTACAGCTTGCACGTTTGCAGCAGTAGTCTCTTCTTTAGGAGCATCTACAACAACGCCTCCTTCAGTTTCAATATAGGCAATAATCTGCCCTACCTGCACTACATCATTAACCTGGAAAAGTATTTCGGAAAGCACACCTGTAACTTCAGATGGCACTTCACTATCTACTTTATCTGTTGCGATCTCAAGTACAGCTTCGTCCGCTGCAATATGATCGCCAACATTTTTTAACCAATTTGTTATTGTTGCCTCTGCAACACTTTCACCCATTTTGGGTAATCTTAGTTCAAATTTTGCCATATCGATAACCTAAAGGTAAAATTACTGTTTCAGCTTGCGAAATTAATAAAAAAAATGAGCCGTTACTCTTTTCCCCATAATTATTCGCTCACTATTTTATATTTATATTTATAACAATCCTTCAAATGCTATTACTTGCCCTCTATCATTACAATCATTGCTCCCTATCACGAAAGATGAGCCTGCCGGCTTTATCTTAAAGGTAAAGCCACTATTTTTTTGTTGCTCCATAAAGGTAATCATCTCACCAAAACTCACCAATTCATTATCGAATATAATTTCGGCTTTTTTATTTTTCATAGATACAATACTGGAAACTAATTCTGTACGAATTACACTTTTACCTAATTTACTTTGCAAAACCTCTCTAAGTTTTTCATTTTTAGAAAGCAAAACATAATGTTGCGGACGATAAATCTGTACCTTTTTATTTTTCTTAGCTGTTGCAAAAAATACTGTTCCCACTTTCATCATTAAATCAAAAACGCGGGATCGCCTAAAATGTTTCTGATAAAAAAACTGCATTGCTTCTCTAAAACGTTTCATGTAAGCACCGTCTTTAACAGTACTTTCTCCCTTATAATGAATAACCGAAGTGTCGCCGTAATAATAATTATTAAAGCCTTTTTTAAGTACCGTATAAGAAAGATCTATATCATCGCTATACATAAAGCAATCTTCGTCAAAACCACCAACTTCCAGATACAGTTCTCTTTTCATAACCATAAACGCACCAACAAGGATATCCACTTTACCCGTTTGATCTTCCTTAAGATGCTGAGCATAATAACGGTTAAAAATCTCACGCCGTGGCAATAGCTTATATAACCCTCCTATTTTCGTAAAAGCCACCCATGGTGTAGGAACCCCTCTTTTACTTTCTGGCAAAAAACAACCTCGCCCATCAACAAGTTTAACACCGCTAATACCGAAATCTTTTTGAGCTTCTGCAAAAGCCAGAACTTTGACAAAAGTATCTTCTGCAACTACCGTATCAGGATTCAATATGCAAACATATCTTCCTTTGGCAGCATTAACTCCTATGTTATTCCCTTTTGGAAATCCTGCATTGTATTTGTTTTCGATGAGCCGTATATCCGGAAAACGCTCTTTCATCATCGCACAGCTATCGTCTGGAGAATTATTATCGACCACAATTATTTCTGCATCAATATTTTTAAGAGCCTGTTGCACACTGAGTACACATTGTTCTAAAAAATACCTGACATTATAATTAAGGATAATAACGGATAACTGCATATGGCAAAGATAAAAGAATTTGTAAATCTCAAAATACCCAACAGTAATAATCTATAAAACAAAAAGCGCCCCGAATGGGGCGCCTAAATAACCTAACTAACTCAAACTTGATCAATATTTATGAAATCTCGATCAATCTTTTTGCTTTTGGCAATGCTTCTTCTTTTTTAGGAAGTGTAACACTAAGAATACCGTCTTGGTAAGCAGCATTAATTTCGTCTGCTTTTATAGTTTCAGGCAAAGTGAAAGATCTTTTAAAAGAAGAAATTCTAAATTCCCTTCTTGTAAACTTACCTTCCTCCTGTTCTAATTTTTCTGTTTTTGCCTCTGTCGAAATAGTTAACAGATCATTCTCTATCTCGATATTAAAATCTTCTTTCTTTTGTCCTGGAGCTACCAATTCTAATTCGAATGACTGCTCATTTTCTTTAATATTTACCTGAGGTACTGCTTTTTGTATGTGTTGAGTACCACCCAATAAATCTTTAAACAATTGATCCATTACAATTGGAAATCCGTTAGCACTGTTGCGTTTTACGATGTTCATAATTTTATGTTTTATATGTTTAACTTCAAATATTTGATTAGTAATAGACAACTTTTATTCCACACCTATTTTTACAGACAAAATGTCAAAATAACTGCCTTTTTGTCGTTTTCAAATAATTCCTTCAATATAAAACAGACATTCTCGTCACAACAAAAGCCATCTCAAAGAGCTATAATACTGACAATTCGCACTACGAAATTTTTAATTCGTAATTAATAAGTTACTTTTGCAAAAAATTACCCAGCGTGAATTATCTTTCAGTAGAAAACATATCTAAGTCTTTCGGAGAGCGTACGCTTTTCGAAAACATCTCTTTCGGAATTAACAAAGACCAGAAAATTGCTTTTGTTGCAAAAAATGGCTCAGGAAAAACCAGCATCCTAAAAATCATCAATGGTGAAGACACACCAGATACCGGACAGGTTGTAATCCGTAAAGAGATCAAAATGGCCTTCCTTTCTCAGGAGCCGGTATTAAATCCGGAACTATCAATAGAGGAAAGCATTTTTGCATCAGACAATGAGATACTGAAAGTAATCGAGCAGTATGAAAAAGCGCTTGAAAACCCAGAAGATGAAGATGCATACCAAAAAGCTTTCGAGCGTATGGAAATGCACAACGCATGGGATTTCGAAACTCAGTACAAGCAAATTCTATTTAAGCTAAAGCTTGAAGACATGAAACTGCTCATCAAAAACCTGAGCGGTGGACAAAAAAAACGTGTAGCTCTGGCTATTATCCTAATAAGCAAACCTGATTTACTTATTCTGGATGAACCTACCAACCACTTGGACCTGGAAATGATCGAGTGGCTGGAAAACTACTTTGCTAAAGAAAACATGACCCTGTTTATGGTAACCCACGACCGTTTCTTCCTGGAACGTGTTTGTAATGAGATCATAGAATTGGATAATGGAAAACTATACCAATACAAAGGTAACTACTCGTACTACCTTGAGAAAAAAGAAGAACGTATCGCTGCTGAAAACGCTAGTGTAGACAAAGCAAAAAACTTATTTGTAAAAGAATTGGACTGGATGCGCCGCCAGCCAAAAGCACGTACTACAAAATCCAAATCGCGCCAGGATGACTTTTACGTAATTAAAGAAAAAGCCAACAGCCGACGTAAAGAACATCAGGTAGAACTGGAAATAAACATGGAACGTATGGGCAGCAAAATTGTTGAGCTGCACAACATTTCCAAAAAATTTAAAGAAAAAACCATACTGGATAACTTTAGCTTTAACTTTAAAAAGGGCGAGCGTATTGGAATTATTGGAAAAAATGGAACCGGAAAATCTACTTTCCTGAATCTTATCACCCAAACAATTCCGGTAGATGGCGGTAAAGTTGTTGTAGGCGAAACCATAAAAATAGGTTACTATACCCAAAGTGGTATTAACCCTAAACCAGACCAAAAGGTTATTGATATTATTAAAGAGTACGGAGAGTATATTCCGCTTTCTAAAGGAAGAACAATATCTGCCGCACAACTTTTAGAGCGATTTTTATTCGACCGTAAAAAGCAATATGATTTCGTGGAGCGACTAAGTGGGGGTGAGCTAAAACGCCTTTACTTGTGTACCGTTCTTATTCAGAATCCTAACTTCCTGATACTGGATGAGCCTACAAACGATCTTGACATCGTTACCCTTAACGTACTGGAAAGCTTCTTGCTTGACTATCCAGGATGTTTACTTGTAGTATCTCACGATAGGTATTTTATGGATAAGATCGTAGATCACCTTTTTGTTTTTAGAGGCGAAGGCGTAGTTGAAGATTTCCCTGGAAACTACAGTGATTTCCGTGCTTACGAAGATAGTAATGAACCTACAAAAGAAGAATTAAAACCTGTAGGTGACAACAAAAAAGACTGGAAGCAAAACAACGTAAAACCTGGGCTTACTTTTAACGAGCAAAAGGAATTCCAGAAGGTTGAAAAAGAAATTAAAGATTTTGAACGCGAAAAAGAAGCTATAGAAAAACAATTTGCTGATGGAACTATAGCAGACGCTGATATCGCCAAAAAAGCCAGTGACCTTGAAGAAGTCCTTAAGAAAATAGAAGAAAAAACAGAGCGTTGGTTTGAACTAAGCGCCAAAATGGAAGAGTAAATAATACTCAGCTTTTAGCAAAGCAAACAGTTATAGTTTTGTCGAAATAATTATATTTGAACTTCGCAAAATATAACTGGAAACATCTATGAGCACTCAATCTTACATAAATTTTCTTTGGAACTCCAGTAACGCACATGGAGTACATTCACCTTTTGTGTTTGATATTGTTACCCATGGTCTCACCCGAAGAACAAGGCGGCTTTCAGCGATTAGCAAAGAAGCTCCTCCTGTTATGAGTAAACAGGCCCTAGATGTATTATGCAGGATTTTGGTACATTTTAATGCTGAAAAACTTTTTATATTAGGCGAAGACGCCAACACAGTTACCGAAGCTTTTCGGGTTTGCGGAACACACCTTAATATGAAGTTATGGTTCTTCTCGCCTCTTGCTCCAATACCCGGAACTATTGATCTGGCTTATATTTCGGGTACCGATAGCGAAACACTATCTGAACAAATTACACAGCTACAACCCAACATGAGAAACAACAGTGTATGTGTTGTTGGGAACATTCATGCCTCTCCCGAAGCCGAAGCTGCATGGGAAGCACTCAAGAAAGACCCCCGTATCACGGTTACTATAGATACCTACCATTTAGGTATGGCATTTTTAAAACAAGGACAAGCAAAACAGCACTTTACAATACGTACAACCAACTCAAAACTTCTTGATTTTATTTTAGGAGCAAGAAATCTTTGGGGATTACTATACTAATAAAAACTGTATAATCACATAAAAAAAGGTATGCTTTTGGCATACCTTCTCTCACACAAATTTATATAAAAAACCTTATATTTTAGTTCGCTTTATCTTTAGCGTCCTGATTCTCTTCACCTTTAGCTGTTAGGCGTTCCCATCTGAATGCCGGAGCAAACTTAAGTTTAAGCGCTGCAATTTTCCCGTTATCAGAACTTGAAAGACCTTCTTTCTCAACAGTGTTTTTCCTTGCATCAAGAGCTTCATAATATGCTTTTATCTTATCAAGATCCTGTCTTGAATAAGAGTTTTTATTAGCATCAAAAGTCTCATAGAATTTTTGGTAAACACTAAGGATGTTGTCTTTATTCACCCATGCAAAAGTCATATCATTACCTACAACATTACCCGCACCGAAATAAAGATCTGCTATTGAATTACCAGCTTTTGCGGCAGTTTCCTCAGCTTTAGCCTTAGCTTCATCAATCGCTTGCTGTCTTACACCATCGTACTTAGCTTTTCCTTCATCAATTCTTTTTTGTGCCTCAGCATCGTCTTTAAGAGCAAGAAGAGCAGCATCTGCCTCAGCAACTCTTAGTTGATATTCAGCTTCAATTGCAGCCCAGTTAGCCGATCTTTCAGCAGCATCAAGACCATTAATAGAGTCTACGAAAACCACATAATGGTCTACGTTATGCTTTGCTGTATCTTTTACTTCATCTTTACAAGAAACAAATCCTGCCGATATTAGGACAGCGCCTAATGCTAAATTAACTCTTTTCATAATTGTATTGGTTTAATGTTGTTTTTGATAGTTTAAAAGTAGGCTAACATTAATCATATTTCAAAACAACTATTAATTTATTAAGAATACTTTAATACACTTAACAATCATTTAAGAATACTTAAGGATTCGTTAACTAAAACCACAATCATATCCAGTTAATTTTTCGTCCTGAACGCAGAAATTTTAATAGTCCACTTTTCGTTCTCAAAACGCACTTTTGGAGTGAAACATTAGAAAAACGCAAAACACTACAATTCAATTAATTACAAACAAGCATTCCACTTTTGGTATATTTTACCATTCATAGCTTATAAAAAAGAATTTCAACGAACAATTCTCCGTTCATTTTCACTGCAAAAATGCTTGCAGTAAAAATTACCAAAAACGATCGTAAATTTGCAGAGGTCTGAAGTTGAAAGTCTGATGTCCGAAGAATACGAGAATATGAAATATCTTCCCCTCCCTTGGAGGGGTGCCTGAAAGGCGGGGTGGTTTAACCAACAAGAGTGAAGCTAGTTCCCCTTTTCGAGAGGGGCTAGAGGTGTGTTAAAAGCGAGTGGCAAGCGCAATCCGGCAATGGTAATTCCTGCTTTCGCCTTTACTACGCCTTCGGCTAGGTACCGGCTCTATCAGGGCTAGTCAAGATTTAGTTTTTAATTTTTGGGAACCATCGTGGCGTAACCTTCCAATAATCATAATAAGCTTTCCCAAAAACAGCCAGCAAATATGGCTCTTTAAAATTGACAACATAAAGATGGGAAAACCGAATCCAGATAAGCAACAGCAATAGCAGAAAGGGCGATTGTAAAAACAAGATTTCTCCAAACAGTATAATATGAACAGCCAACAGCATCGGATGTAGTATGATTTTATACGGACCTTTATTTTCAAAATCCAAAGGTGAGGCAAGCGGATTTAATGGTTCTTTTTTATAAACAAACAAAACCGCAAAGCACCATAATACCAACATAACCCCAAGATCAATTATTATAACTCCTACAATTGGCAATACATCATGCTTAACAACAAGGATATCCAACTCCTGCTGAACCTTCAGAAAAAACTGAGGAAGCAGATAAAACACAACAAATGGTACCATTAAGAGGTAAATAAGAAAATCGATTTGTTTCTTTGCCGATAGTAAAAATCTTCTTACGATAAATTTCTTATAGGTTATCTACAAGATTACAAAAAAAGATTTAAAAAGACACAAATATGTGTCTGAATAATTTTTAAGATAAATGCAATTTTATAACATGGTAGAAAACGAAGACATACAAGTCCTTAAAAAAGTTGGTGAAAAGCTAAAACAAATACGAATCGAAAAAGGCTTTTCGCAGGAAACATTATCCTATGATGCCAACATACCTAAAAACCAGGTAGGCCGTATAGAACGCGGCGAAATAAGTACTACAATAACTACACTTCACAAAATTTGCAAAGCTCTAAATATTCAGATAAAAGAGTTGTTTGAGTTTTAATTTTATTCTAATCATTTCTCTTGTAACATGTAAATTAAATTTACAACATTTAAAACTGAACTCAAACATTCAAACAGATTTTGCTCTTAATTTCATATTAGAAGAGGACAAAATAACATCAACCTAACCAGCATTATCTTTTATCAACTATACTCATCAATAAAGTCTTACATAAAAACTTTAATTCTCAACTATGATAGTATATTTGTATGTATTAATTTTAACATTCCATTCTATCATAAATTACTAATATCACAATCAGGCTCCTTAAATTATGAAAAACAGCTATGAAATATCAATACTAATAGGAACTTTATTTTCAATTACAGGATTAATAATGATATTTTCACCCTATCAATTCTCAGAAGCTTTACAGTTTTCTAAGCCAGGAACAATTTATCTAATTGGTGTAATACTACTCTTATACGGCATAGCTTTTTTATTATTTTCATATCTTCAAAGCAGGAGAAAAAGAGGTATCACAATAAGAAATTTGGATATTGACTCTAATATCTCTGGAGAAAATAATGAATTAATCACAGCCACATCAGAAAAAGAAACCTCTAATAATTACGAGGAGAACATTAACACAATTAAAGATCAAACTATAAAGTACACATATCCAAGAACAAATAATCGAAGCTACAAAATAGCTCAAATTCAATCTATTAATGATAGAATTGAAACTGAAATCGAAAGATTAAGAACGAGTGCGAATATTAATCTTGCTTTTGGAAGTATTACTACAGTTTCAGCTATAGTTTTCATAGGATATGAAGTAATTAATAATCCAGTTTCTTTTAATGAATTGTTTCCGCTCATCTCACATTTCTTGCCTAGATTAGGACTAGTACTTTTGATTGAGATTTTTGCTTTTTTCTTTTTAAAAATGTATAAAGCTACTTTGCAGGAAATGAAATATTTTCAAAACGAAAAAACAAATATTGATTTAAAACTAATAGCTCTTAAAAGAGGCTTAAAATTAGGCGACGAAACCATTAACAATCTTGTTTTAACCGAATTAATAAAAACTGAGAGGAATTTTATTCTTAAAAAAGATGAAAGCACAGTAGATTTGCAAAGGGGGTTAATCGAAACTAAAGCAACTAATAAGACATTAGAAATTGTATCAAATATATTTGCCAAAAAGTAAATTTAGCATTGTATTAATTTTTAAAATAGACAAAAGCCCTTTCGGGCTTTATATTACTTCATAATTTGAAAGTTTTCATCAACAGAAAATGGTGGAATATATTTATAATTTAGAAGATTACTTTTTCAGCACTCACATGAATCATTTATTATGGTATTATTAGCATTGGTTTCGCCTATGCATAACAAATATTTTATTTTTTTATATATATAATCTCTTTTTTATCTTTTTTCTTACTAATCTTAAAGTTAACTGGATTATAATCTTTTACACTAGGTTGACAGAGTCCTTCACTGAAGAACAGTATTTCTTTACCTGCTTTTGATGTGCCAGCAGAATGATTAAACGAGTATTTTTTTGTTGGAAGCTTAAGATAAAGATTTTCAATATTAATATTATCATCATAAGAAACAACCCAATGAATATTCTTAATCTCTTTTATTTTATCACTAACACTTTTATGATGCTCATCCATATAGTGGTTCATATATAATTGATTAGCCTTCAAATAATATGGGGGATCAAAATAAAATATAGTATTTCTATTATCTGCCTCTTCTTGAATACGATCAATTAATTCTATAGCATCATCATTATAAAGCTTTATATATTTGGCGTATTTAGCTATAAGTTTGATCCTGTTCTTGATTTCATTTCTATTAAAACGGCAATCTATCTTATAATTACCTTCCTGCCTAAGTCCACCTATAACCCCACCTTTAATAATACCTGATCGATTTGTTCGGTTTAAAAACAATGTAGAAAAACCCAATGTAAGGAGATCAATATTTTCTTTATTATTTTGCACTTCCTTTTGTTTATACCAATTTTCAATAGTAACATCTGTCATATCAATAAGATTACAAAGTAATTCGCTATCATTTAAAACTGAATGCCAAAAAGCAAATATGGAGCGATCTTTATCATTAATGGTTATCTTCTCAACATATCCTTCTAATAAAAGGAAAAGTGCAACCGAAGCACCTCCCGCATAGGGTTCAACATAATGACTATGAATATTATTATCCATGCATATTTTGGCAAGAAATGCTGAAAGCTTATTTTTACCGCCAGGATAACGTAAAGGTGAATAAAACATAACTATTTAATTTTAGTTAAATCAAGCGAATTTAACAAATCAACTTCGTCTTGCAACATAAATTCAATTAAAGGAATTAAATTAGAACTAACCTGCTCGGCTACAGTACTTATACCACTCACCTTATAATTATGAACAACCTGATGAAGATGGTCTAAATCAAAAGAAAGCATTGCATTTCTATCCTTAGTAGAAGTTATCAAATCAATGAATTTATGTTTCATCTTTCTGAAATCTGTAAACTTAGAATCTACATATGCAGGTCCAAAATAACCTGATTTAGACATATAAGTTTTACCATTATACATTGTTTCTTCAACTACATATTTCAATACACATTCAAAAAGTATTCTCCCCATAGCCATTTTAGAGTTAGAAGCAGTAGAACTATCAAGAACTCTAAAATACTCATCAATTCTCGCCTTCAAACCAGCAGGGAATTTTTTACGCTTAATTTCAGGGTACTTCTTAGTACTTGTCCTAGCCATATTTTTTGATGAAGAACCAACTTCATCCTTTTTCATCCCAGAAGGTATCCCAGGCATACCTGTACTAACACTATCAGCAGCCAAACCTTTAGTAGTTGCCAAAATTGGCACCACTTCAGTCATCTTTTCTACTTCAGTAGTTGAAATTTTTGAATAAGCATCAAAACCATAATCCTTAAGTTCTTTTATAAAGCCCTTGTTATAATCCAAATCTTTAGTTTTAAGATCTGGATTTTCCTTATTATATTTTACAAATGCATTTATATATGATTCAAATCTTGCACGATCAATTATTTCAATTTGAAATGAAGGAGAATTTTTAAATTTGTATCCACAAAGTTTAGCATCTCTAAAAAGACGCTCATAAAGCGTAGCCTTACCGCCTGTTCTCCCACGACCCCGTCTTATTTGTCTTTTTAATTCTTCCTTTCCATACATAACAGCTTCTTTATAAAACGTTCCTAATTTTATAAAATCACCAGGTTTAGAATCTAACTGTAACATCTCTTCATTTTTCCCTGCATTAGCTAAATCAATTATTTGTAATGCTTTTGCTATACGTTCCCAACTACGAAAAAGTGATGCAGCATGCTCTTCAGAAATACGTCCTTGTAAATCTTCCATTTTATAGTATATATATACTGGCAATTCATTAATTGTAGTCTTAGAAAGCGCTAATTCATACTTCCCAGGCATTTGTAATGCTTTGACAGCTGCACATCGACGATTTCCATCTTTAACCAAATATTTGCCATCAGAATCTTTTATAACCCAAAGAGCCTTATCTTCATAAAACTCATTATTACGCACTATTGCTCTAGCAATTTCTTCAGCAGCTTCATCATATAATAAATATTCAATCAAATCTTCTTCTTTAGTACTACCTGTATAAAGTTCAGCAAATCTTGGATTATTAATATCCAGCTTTAGATCATCCAGTTTAATATATTCTAATTTTGACCTTTTATCCATTTGAAATAATTTATTACTTTATTATAGTTAAAGTCAATCTTGTCAGATTTTTAATACTTAGACACAAGAGTATTCATAAAAATAATGACAAGGATTTTCTTACTTCGTTAAATATATAAATTTTAAAAACATAAAAGTTATATTGCTACCAAAACAAGTAAAACTACTGATAAAGAAATGAAATTGAATAGGTAAAATTACCTAATAACAGCCACAACTCTCAACTTATTAACTGATATAGCACAATACAGAGAATTTTAGATGTGATCTTTTTATAACAAAAAACTCCCAGTTTACACTGGGAGTTTTTTGTTATATAACTAAGATAATATTTATGCTTGTGCTTCGGCACCTGCCGCAGCAATAAGGTTTAATGCAGATCCTGCTACAAACCAGCCAATCTGGCCTTCGTTGTAAGAGTGATTTGTCATAATGATATCCTTAGTACCGTCAGCGTGTACAAACTCCAGCGTTAATTGTTTACCAGGAGCAAACTCTTTAAGATCCAGGAAGTTTATTACATCATTCTCTTGTATTTTATCGTAATCAGCCTCATTAGCAAAAGTAAGCGCTAGCATACCTTGTTTTTTAAGGTTGGTTTCGTGAATACGTGCAAACGATTTAACCAATACCGCTTTAACGCCAAGGAAACGAGGTTCCATTGCAGCATGCTCACGAGAAGATCCTTCCCCATAATTATGGTCACCCACAACGATAGAAGGGATACCTGCCGCTTTGTAATCACGAGCTGTTGCAGGAACTGCTTCATAATCACCTTTAAGCTGATTTTTAACGCTATTCGTTTTCATATTGAATGCATTAACTGCACCAATAAGCATATTGTTAGAAATGTTATCTAAGTGACCACGGAAACGTAACCATGGACCCGCCATAGAAATGTGGTCTGTAGTACATTTTCCAAACGCTTTAATAAGCAGTTTAGCACCTGTAATGTTCTCACCATTCCATGGTGCAAACGGAGCTAACAACTGTAAACGTTCCGATTTATCGCTAACTGCAATCGTAACTTTAGAACCATCGGCAGCCGGAGCCTGGTAACCAGGATCTTCAGCATCGAAACCTTTTGGAGGTAGTTCGTTACCAGTTGGTTCATCCAACATTACTTCTTCACCATCTTCATTGATAAGCTTATCCGTCAATGGGTTGAAACCAAGGTCACCCGCAATAGCAAGAGCTGTTACAAGTTCCGGAGAACCTACAAACGCAAGCGTGTTAGGGTTACCATCGGCACGTTTAGAGAAGTTTCTGTTGAAAGAGTGAACGATTGTATTACGCTCTTCTTTCTCTGCACCTTCACGATCCCACATACCAATACATGGTCCGCAGGCATTAGCAAATACAGTAGCGCCAATTTTATTGAACGTATCGATAAAACCATCGCGCTCTATAGTATAACGTACCACTTCAGAACCTGGAGTGATCGTAAACTGAGATTTTGTTTTTAAGTTTTTGTCAGCTACCTGTTTTGCAAGAGAAGCCGAACGTGAGATATCTTCGTATGATGAGTTGGTACAAGAACCTATCAGACCTACCTGAATTTGTAAAGGCCAGTCATTTTTAAGTGCTTCTTCTCTCATTTTAGAAATTGGCGTAGCCAAATCCGGAGTAAAAGGACCGTTTAAGTGTGGCTCAAGTTCAGAAAGGTTGATCTCTATAACCTGGTCAAAATATTCATTAGGATTAGCATATACCTCGTCGTCTCCTGTTAGGTAAGAAGCTACAGCGTTTGCAGCATCAGCAACATCCGCTCTGTTTGTAGCGCGCAGGTAACGATCCATAGATTCGTCATATCCAAAAGTAGAAGTCGTAGCACCTACTTCTGCACCCATGTTACAAATAGTACCTTTACCGGTACACGACATTGCTTTAGCGCCTTCGCCAAAATATTCGATTACAGCACCAGTACCTCCTTTAACAGTAAGGATACCGGCAACTTTAAGGATAACATCTTTAGGAGCAGTCCAACCGGATAATTTACCTGTTAACTTAACACCTATTAGTTTTGGGAATTTAAGCTCCCATGCCATACCACTCATAACGTCTACCGCATCAGCACCACCAACACCAATGGCAAGCATACCTAAACCACCTGCGTTTACAGTGTGAGAATCGGTTCCGATCATCATACCACCCGGGAAAGCATAGTTTTCTAATACTACCTGGTGAATGATACCTGCTCCCGGTTTCCAGAAGCCAATACCATATTTATTAGAGATTGAAGAAAGGAAATCAAAAACCTCATTACTTTGTTCTTTAGCACGTTTTAAATCGGTTTTAGCATCGATTTTTGCCTGGATAAGGTGATCGCAATGTACCGTTGTAGGTACAGCAACCTGAGCCTTTCCAGCATGCATAAATTGTAGCAATGCCATCTGTGCAGTAGCATCCTGGCAAGCAACTCTATCCGGAGCAAAATCAACATAGTCCGCTCCTCTTTGGAACTTCTTTGTAGGATTTCCTTCCCACAAGTGTGAATATAAAATCTTTTCAGAAAGTGTAAGGGGACGACCAACAAGCTCACGAGCCTTGTCAACGCGTTCTGCCATGTTCGCATACACCTTTTTGATCATTTCAATATCAAAAGCCATATCTCTGTAGTTTAATATTATACGTTTATTTTTTCTGACAGCCTAACCATCAAAATTATCCTACCAATTGCTTATTAGCGGGTGAGAACTTCGTAAGATCGATACCTACAACCGCTGCTTTGTATTCATCAATAGATGGAATACGTCCCAAAATTGCCGACAATACAACGACTGGTGTAGATGCAAGTAAAGATTCGCCTTTTTTACGCTCGGTATCTTCCACAACACGCCCTTGGAAAAGACGTGTAGAAGTTGCCATTACAGTATCGCCTTTGGCAGCTTTTTCCTGATTTCCCATACAAAGGTTACAACCCGGACGCTCTAAATACATCATATTTTCGTAGCTCACACGGGCTGCGCCTTTAGGTAAAAGGTCGCTGAATTCAAAGCCTGAATACTTTTGTAACAAATCCCAGTCACCTTCAGCTTTCAGTTCATCAATGATATTATAAGTTGGGGCAGCTACAACAAGCGGAGCGTTAAATTTCACTTCACCTTGTTGTTCTTCCAGATTTTTAAGCATTTGAGAAACGATTTTCAAATCACCTTTGTGAACCATACAAGAACCTACAAAGCCCAAATCAACTTTTTTGTCTCCACCATAGTAAGAAATAGCGCGAATTGTATCGTGCGTATATCGCTTAGAAACATCCTCGTTGTTAACATCAGGATCGGCAATCATCGGTTCTGCTATCAAATCGAGGTCAATTACAACTTCGGCGTAATATCTTGCATTATCGTCCGGAGTTAATGCCGGTTTCAAGCCTAATTTTATGTCCGTAATCCTCTTATTTGCTCTGTCAATCAAACCTTGCAGCACCTGATTGTGGTTATCCATACCTTTATCAATCATAATCTGGATCCTGCTTTTCGCAATTTCCAATGATTCAATCAAAGTATCGTTATACGAAATACATATTGAAGCTTTTGCTTTCATTTCTGCTGTCCAGTCTGTAAATGTAAATGCCTGATCAGCCAGAAGCGTACCAATATGAACTTCTATAATTTTACCCTGGAACACATTTTCACCATCAAATTGCTGTAACATTTGCGCTTGTGTTGCGTGAACAACATCACGGAAATCCATATGCGATTTCATTTCGCCTTTGAACGTAACTTTTACCGACTCAGGAATTGGCATTGAAGCCTCACCTGTAGCCAATGCAAGTGCAACTGTTCCTGAATCTGCACCGAAAGCAACACCTTTCGACATTCTTGTATGCGAGTCACCACCAATGATAATCGCCCATTCATCTACTGTAATATCATTCAGAACTTTATGAATTACGTCAGTCATTGAATGATAAACACCTTTCGGGTCGCGGGCAGTGATCACACCAAAATCATTCATAAATTTCATCAATTTCGGAATGTTTGCCTGCGCTTTTTTGTCCCAAACCGAAGCGGTGTGACAACCTGATTGGTATGCACCGTCAACAATCGGCGAAATTACAGTTGCCGCCATAGATTCCAGTTCCTGCGCGGTCATAAGGCCTGTAGTATCCTGCGAGCCAACAATATTTACCTTAACACGTACGTCTGAACCTGCGTACAAAAGTTTACCAGGCGTTACGCCAACTGCATTTTTATTAAATATTTTCTCTACCGCCGTAAGACCTTGTCCTTCATGGGAAATTTCTTTCGCCATAGCAAATACCAACGGTGTATTAATCCCTAAAGTCTCGGCAGCGAATGTTTGTATTTTTTTACCAAATACCACCGCATAAGAACCGCCGGCTTTAATAAATTCTAACTTTTGTGGCGTGAACGATTTAGAAAGGTCAATCAATTCCTGATCGCCATGATATAATTTTTTCTTCTTTGTATTAATAGTCAAAACTGTTCCGGTAGCAACAGAATAAACCTCTTCCAAAACAGGTTCTCCTTTTTCGTTACGCACAAGATTACCATTTTCATCTTGCTTTTTAACCCAGTTTTTAAGGTCGATACCTATACCACCCGTAACATCAACAGTTGTAAGGAAAATCGGTGAAATACCGTTTGTTCCGGCTACAATCGGCGCGTTATTTACAAATGGTATGTAAGGGCTTGCCTGCTTACCTGTCCAAAGGGCCACGTTGTTTACACCCGACATACGGGATGAACCCACGCCCATTGTACCTTTTTCAGCAATCAGCATTATACTTGCATCAGGAAATTGCATTTGAAAATCCTTGATTTCCTTTTGTTGTTGCGGCGTCATCATACATAAACCGTGCAATTCACGGTCAGAGCGCGAGTGCGCCTGATTACCCGGTGAAAGCAAATCGGTAGAGATATCACCTTCCGCAGCAATATAAGTAACAACTTTTATTTCTTCTGGTACGTCTGGAAGCTGTGTGAAAAACTCAGCCTTCGCGTAGCTTTCCAAAATTTCTTTCGAGATCTTGTTTCCGCTTTCATAAGCTGCTTTCAGGCGATCTGTATCAGCTTCATAAAGGAAAACCTGTGTTTTCAACACATTTGCCGCATCACTTGCTATAGCAAGATTGTTACCAAGAGCTAAATCAAGCAGTACCTCGATTGATTTTCCTCCTTTCATGTGCGACAATAATTCCAAAGCAAATGCAGGCGAAATTTCTTCAACCACAGCATTACCAAGCACAATTTCCTTTAAAAATTCAGCTTTTACAGCTGCCGCCGGAGTTGTACCCGGCAAAGTATTATAAATAAAGAATTTAACCGAATCTGTTCTATCAGGATTATCTGTATCTTTTATCTGAGCAATGATTTCACTTAATAATTCTGCTCCGTCAATTGGTTTTGGGTGAAGCCCCAAGGCTTTTCTTTCTTCAATTTCTTTGATATAATCTTTATAAATATTATCAAAAGCCATAGTAAGTATATTAATTTTTGTTTGTAAAAAGTCCGTAAATTTACTCATTCTTAAACCAATTAAAAAATTTTTATTGTTTCTTTAATTTCAAAGAATTATTATTTATAAACATTCTATTTTACTGAGGAAACTACAACAACTTTAAGACATTAGGCTGTTTATTTAAGAATTCGTAATATTTTAATCTTATATTATCAAATCGTAAAGAAACTACTTAAAATATAAAAAATAGCCATGCGAAAATGTTTTCGCACAGCCTCTTTTTTTTACTATTTTTTGATTTTTACTATATTATACCGCCAGCTTGTTTTGATCGAAATTTACTTTTGTGACCGAAAATTTATAAATCATTGCGAAAGCCATCAGGAAACCAATTCCAAATATTCCCAAACCAATGGCTAATAATTGAAAAGCTTCTGTCGAAAATGTTTCAAATTCATGAAATTCTGACAGAACTGCAAACATCATATATAGCGCGATTAACCCAAAGACAGCTCCCAACACTAAGCCAACAACACGTTTTTGAAAAACCAATTGTAACAAGAACAGAAACACAACCACAATAATCACTTTATTGATAGTTTCTGAAACCAGATAATCACCAATTATCGTTGATAATCCTGATATAATAAAAAAAAGCTCCGGAATAAATCTTAAAAGTTTTTTCATATACTTAGCCTATTTACCTACATAACTGTATTTTAAGTTATTTTAGTATGGCAATAAGAATGTTTTTTAAAGCTAAAAAGCTGTCTGAGAAAAAATTTCTCAGACAGCTTTTAATTTTTTTAAGGTGTTTTTTTTAGATATTTCTTCTTAATATGTTACGGTAAGTACACTTTCGTCATAACTAACCTTTGTAGTAACATACTTGTAAACCATCGCAACACCCATCAGGATAGCTGCGCTAAACAGTACTGCGCCAACAGCGGTTGATTCCATCGAAATCGACGCTGCTTCTAATTCATGGTACTCTGAGGTCACCGCAAGTAACATATACACTGAAAACGATCCCAACGCCATACCGTACAAAAGGCCTACTAATCGATTTTTGTAAAAAATCTGTAGAAACAAAAGCCAGGTAACCAACAGCGCGAAATAATTTACACTTCCCAATGCAAAATAACTTTCGATTGCCCAGAACATTCCCATACCCATGAAAAAGAGTTCGGGGATAATTCCAAATCTGTTTTTCATAATTTCTTCTAGTTGTTTTTTAAAGATAAAACAATATTAACATAGTTTTAGCACAAATAAAAATAATAACTAACAAATTATTAACAATTGCGAAATCAAAAAAAGCTGTCGTTAAAACAGCTTTTTTATTATCATTTCCTCAGTGATTCCTTCCGCATCCGCTTTATAATTCTTAATTATCCTATGGCGGAGTATTCCGGTAGCTACTGCTTGTACATCTTCTATATCCGGAGAATATTTACCATTAAGCGCTGCATGAGTTTTAGCAGCCAAAATTAAATTCTGCGAAGCCCTTGGACCAGCACCCCAATCAAGGTATGTTTTTACATAGTCATTAGACAATGGATTACCAGGACGGGTTTTCCCTACCAATGTAACAGCATATTCTACAACATTATCTGCAACAGGTATTCTTCTTATAAGGTGTTGAAACTCTAATATCTCTTCAGCTGTAAATAATGGGTTTACTTTTACAGTTACGTCAGATGTTGTGCTTTTCACAACCTGTACTTCTTCTGCAAACGAAGGATAGTCAAGCTTTATAGCAAACATAAAACGGTCTAATTGCGCTTCAGGTAACGGATAAGTTCCTTCCTGCTCAATAGGGTTTTGTGTTGCCAGTACAAAATAAGGCAACGACAGTTTATGATGATGTCCAGCAATAGTCACCGCTTTTTCCTGCATCGCTTCCAACAAAGCTGCCTGCGTTTTTGGTGGTGTACGGTTTATCTCATCAGCAAGGATAATATTAGAAAATATTGGCCCTTTTATAAATTTAAACTGGCGATTTTCATCTAATATCTCACTCCCAAGTATATCACTAGGCATAAGATCCGGCGTAAACTGTATACGCTTAAAGTCTAACCCCAATGCCTGAGATATAGTATTTACCATAAGTGTTTTTGCCAAACCGGGCACACCTACAAGCAGTGCATGTCCTCCGGCAAAAATACTAAGCACTATCTGTGCCACGACTTCATCCTGGCCAACAATTATTTTTGCAATTTCCTGCTTTAACTCTTTCTGCCTCTGAACTAAGTTTTGTATGGCTGTTACGTCTGACATATAGTGATGTTGATTATAAGTTTCTTAGGCCAACCGGCCGACATCAAACTTATAAATATTTTTGATTTTTACCTAAAGTTTATACTTAATAACCTACAATTATTTTACCCAGTGATTAGTAAATGGACAGTTACGATAATCTGCACCTACATTTATATAAGTATCTTTTATCTTACTATCGCTCCATTTACCAATAACCTTCTGTTGTTTCTCTCTTAAAGCAAGATCTTTAATTTTGGTGTAGTCATTAGCGTAATCAGCAACGTGCTCATCATAACGGTTTGTAACCATCATTAATTTATAGCTTTTTTCACCTCTATCACCTGTATCAAGTATTGGTTTAGAAACTTCTTTATCTTTCAGGTCGGCAATATTATTATAAATTTCAGGAGGTAATTTTGTAAGCTCAAAACGGTTTGTAAACGTTTTTGGGTTTATTAAAAGTCCACCACTATTACGAGTTTCTTTCTCATCAGATTCAGATCGTGCAGCATCACCAAATGATATTTCACCGCTAACTATTTTTGCTCTTATAGCTTCTACTTTTTCTTTTGCTTTCTGCAAAGCTTCAGGCGATACTTTTGGCGACATTAATATATGTCTAACATCCAACTCCTGCCCTCTTACTTTTTCAACAAATATAAGGTGGTATCCAAATTCAGTTTCTATAGGATCAGATATCTCTCCTTCTGCCAAACTAAATGCGGCCTCTTTAAATTCCTTTACAAATTGAGATTTCCTGTTCATCTTCATAAAACCACCACTTGCCCCAGAAGCCCGGTCTTCAGAATAAAGTACTGCTTTACTATAAAAACTGGAGCCATCCTCAATTTCTTTCTTTAGAGACTTCAGTTTATCTATAACTTTTTGTTTTTCAACCTGAGTGATTTCAGGCTTAATAACTATCTGAGCTACCTCCATCTCGGCACCAAAAACCGGCAGGTCTTCTTTTTTGAAAGCAGAGAAATACTGTTTAACTTCTTCAGGAGTTATCTCTACTTCGTCAATAATTTTTTTCTGCATCTGTTCAGTAAGCTTCTGGTTTTTTATCATTTCAGAAAGCTCAAGCCTAAAAGCATCAATATTTTTCTTTTTAAAGTATGCTACCATTTGATCTTCACTACCTAGTTTTTCAACAAAGTAATCAATCTGTCTGCTCATCGTTTCATTTACCTCTGCATCACTTACAATGATACTGTCCTGAATAGCATGGTGAGCATATAATTTATCTTCCATTAGCTTCCCTAAAAGTTCACAGCGTGTAATCTCTTTAATCGGCACACTTTGAGCCTGCAACTCCCTATACATCAAATCGATATCTGAGTCAAGCACAACAAAATCACCTACTACAGCAACAACACCATCTACTTTAGTTCTAGTACCTTTTTTAATATCAGTCCTAACGCTGTCTTTTTTTGTTTCAGGTATTATCTCCTGTGCAACGGCCATGTTAATTCCTAGTAAAGCAAAGGCCAAAAACAGGGCAATCCTGTTATTTATAAATTTCATACTCATTGTTTTTAATCGCGTCATCCGTTATTTCTTTTTGGAACTTCTTTATTAACTCCAGTTTCCTATTATTTATTATCAATTGCTGCAAAGTTGGCTTTATATATTCAAATGGAGAAACCTGATTCCTCTCCAACACCTTAGCCACTTTTACTATATATACATCGGTAGAATCCGGATATTGGTATGACATACTGCCACTAATATACTTATCTCTGTTTTCCGGGGTTATAAAAGGCAGCTTAGTATATACCTGATTCATATCCACCCAGGTAGAATCATTAAAGGCATAGCTTTTAAACTGTATAGCCATGTCATTAAGTGCCTTATTATCCTTTTTATTACCGCTTAAGAAACGACTCTTGATCAAACTGAATTTAGGATGATCTTTATCCAAACGGATATATTTAAGCCTAACTAACGTACCAGTAGTTTTAAAGTTTTCTTTATTAGCCTTGTAATAAGCCGTAAGTTCTTCATTCGTCACAACCGTGTCTACACTTTGCTTTACAACTTCTTCCAGGTAAGCTCCGGTATACAAATCTATTTCATATTGCCTTATCAGCTTTGCATATTCTGCCTGTTTCTCTTTACTAAGGTTTACCTGCGCTGCATTGTAAAGCAACTTTTGCGAAGCCCAACGGTCTATATAACTTTTTACAATCGCAATACTGTCCTCTTTAGAAGTACCCGCAGGAACAATCCCCTTAAGCTCACTCGCATCAAGGTATTCCTTATCCACCCGGGCTACAGCTTCAGGCTTTTCCTCCTTTTTAAAATAGCTGCAAGAGCACACCAAAAGAGTTAATAAAAACAGTATTCCTTTTTTTATCATTATTGATTAAGCTGCTTTTTTACTTTTGAAAAAACATCTTTATTAACTTCTACAGAAAATTCTTTTTCAAGACCGCTAACCCATGTACTTTCCAACTGTTGCTGATAATCATTTATAACTTTGCCTTTACTTTCTTCAAATGTTTTCGGACCTGCCGGAAGCACATTCACAACCTTTACAACATAGTAATAATCGCCTTCTTTAATAATGTCCGACACTCCTGTTTTCCATTCTTTTTGTTTAGGCAGTGCGTCACTATCCACATCAAAAATTCCCGATTTTTCAAGAACCTCAACTTTATTATCCTTGTTTAGCTCGCTTTTTATGTAAACTGCATCTTTATCTTTTTTAAGAAACTTTCTTACTTTTTTAATAACATCTTCTTTAGTGGACGAATATATATCTCCATCTACCCTTGTTTTCCACTGGTAGTTATTAATATTATTTTTATAGAAACTCTCAAGTGCTATAGTATCAGTTTTGGCTTTCTCCCAAATTTCTTTTTCCATAAGGTCAAACAATAGTAATCCGTCACGGTACTCACCCATTATCATACCAAATTCCGGGAATTCAGTTTCAAGGTTATCATTATAATAAGCATTAAGTTTATTCGCACTAAATGCTTCAAATAAAATATCTACTTGTTTTGCAAGAGGCTTTACAATTAAACCTGCTTTCTGCTCCATATTTACATACGTAAGAAAATCTTGTGCTGTAAATTTCTTATCATTATTAATACTTAATATTGTTTGGGTATAAGTATCAATATCTTTAGGTAGTTCCCACGATTGGGTGTAGATCTTATCGTTTAATGATTTTAGAGCTTTTGCATATACTGCTGCGTCTTTTTTAACCGTATACTTCTTTTTAAGCTTCTCGGTCATCGATTTTTCAATAAGTTTAGAACGCTCGTCTTTTCTTATTTTATTTTCAAATTCTCCTTTAATTTCTTCAAAAGGTTTATCCTTATGTTTTTCTATCAGCTTAACAATATGCCAGCCGTGTTGCGATTCAAACGGAGCAGATATATCACCAGCTTGTTTTAAAGCAAAAGCCTGATCTTCAAATACTGTCGAGCTCAATTCTCCCGAACCAAAACGATTTAATTTACCTCCAACAGAAGAAGTAGATTTATCTTCAGAAAATTGTTTTGCAAGACTTGTAAAATCTTCACCCTGCTTTAATTTTTTATAAATATCTTCAATAGTCGATTTTGCTTTTGCATCCTCTTCCGGGCTATCTTTTTTAGGCTTCATAATCATAATATGAGCCACAGTAACATCTCCTCTGTTATTTCTTACATCTGTTACTTTAATAACATGGTAACCAAAACGGCTTCTTACAATTTTAGAAATTTCGCCTTTTGGTGTTGTATACGCACCCGATTCGAAAGGATAAACCATTCTGAAAACTGAAAAATACCCAAGGTCTCCTTTGTTTTCTTTCGCAGATGGATCTTCAGAGTATTGTTCAGCAAGTTTACCAAAGTCTTCTCCTGCCAGCGCTTTTTTACGTACATCAAGTGCTTTGTTGTAAGCTTTAAGCGTATCTGCCGGCAATGCGTTTTCGTCTACCAGCAATAGTATATGTGATGCTTTTATTTCTTTTTTAGAACGACTGTAAGCTTCATCTACAAGCTCTTTTGTAACCTTAGTATCCGTAAGATAGCTTTTAGCAAGCTGATTACGATATGATTTTAACTCGCCCTGATATTTTCTTCCATTTTGAAGGCCAAGCTTATTAGCCTTGCTTACTTTTAGTTTATAACCAATAAAAAGATTAAGATAATTATCCAGGTCTTTTTGAGAGTCATCTTTAACCAGGTCAAGATTTTTATTATAAATCCTTACAAACTCGTCTGTATAATAAGGTTTTCCGTCTATTGTAAATAATACTTCTTTTTTAACTTCCTGTGAAAAAGATAATGCCGAAACAAATAGGCAAAGACCTAAAAGAACTTTTTTAAATTTCATTATAAACTTAATTTATATGCTTTAATCGGTTAGTAAACGCAGAGAAAACTAAAAAATTATGATTTCTCACTTTTTGCGACCAACAAAAGTAATAATTCGTCAAGATTAAACAACAATATATTTTTAATTCTGCACTATATCAGCTCATTTTTATGCAAATAAAAAGGCATCCCCCTTCAGGATGCCTTTTCGGTATAAAAACTGGTAATCAAAAAAGCCTTACTTTTTTACGATGATAAAGTCCGATCTCCTATTCACTGCATGTTCTTCTTCGGTACATTTTACACCATTACTACATTTATTACGCAATTGAGTTTCACCATATCCTTTAACGCTTTCAATGCGGGCTGGATCTATGCCTCTTTCAATAATGTAATTATAAGTAGATTTTGCTCTTGAGTCAGATAATCTAAGGTTGTAATCATCTTTACCTCTTGAGTCGGTATGCGATTCTATTTTTATCACAATAGCCGGGAAATTTTTCATAATATATACAACTTTATCAAGTTCCATGGCAGCTTGCTCTGTAATGTCTGATTTGTTGTATTCAAAAAAGATAGGGTTAATATCAACTTTTTCTACATTATCCTCTTTCTTAATCAGGTCATCATAATTAGAAAGCTCAAAGTCAACATTTTTAGTCTCATCATCAGGCTTCTTGGTTGTTTCTAATTCCTTTTCTGCTTTAGTATGATTTGCTTTAGATGCCTCTACTTTTACTTTAGTTTTACAAGGAACCTCAACTTTATAAGTACCATCTTCTTTCGTTTTTACAGAGGCTATTACATCGCCATACTTATCGTACACTTTTACATCGGCCTCATTAATACCAATTTTGTATTTCATGTTGGTAACTTTACCCGATATCCATTGGTTACAAATAGGTTCCTGTCTTGTAAAGTAATAAATATCATCATCCCCTTTACCACCTTCTCTCGATGAAGAGAAATAACCGTATTTTCTTTCTTTATCTATGATAAATGAAAAATCATCACGATTACTATTTACCGACGAACCTACGTTTTTAGGTATAGAAAACTCCTGATCTTTTATCCTTCTGCTTTCAAAAACATCAAGACCTCCTAATCCATAATGTCCATCGGATGAAAAATAAAGAATAGAGTCATTTACAAACGGAAACATTTCTCGGCCTGTTGTGTTTATCTTAGCCCCCAGGTTTTTAGGTTCTCCCACTTTTCCATCGGTATATACCTCAGCAACATAAATATCTGTATCTCCAAAGCCTCCCGGCATATCCGACACAAAATAAAGCCACTTACCATCGGATGAAAGTGCAGGGTTACCCACCGAGTAATCTTTATTATTAAAAGGCAGTTTTTCAACATTAGTAAGCTTTTCGCCTTCTATAGTTCCTTTTATAATCTCGATGTTGTTTGTACCACTTTTGCTGTTATTAAGCTTATCATTTTTCTTTACTGTATTAGCACTGTAGTATACAGTTTTAAGATCAGGTGAAAAGGTTAATGTAGCGTTATGATACGGGGTTTGATCATTCGGTATAAATTTTTTATCGTTAAATAATGATCCATCAGCTGCATTTCTGTCGGCCACAAAAAGCTCCAGGAAAGGCTGGTCGTTCCACGAATATATTTTACCTCCTACTCTTGTACTATCCTTACTGGATGCATATACGATCTGGTTGCCATAAAATGCTGTACCTAAATCGGCTTTATCCGTATTAACAGTAAGATTGGAAACAGTATAGTTAGATGGCGCTTTATTAAGGCTGTCCAGGTATTTTTTCTGGATTATAAAGTTTTCTATCGCTGCACTATCCCCCACTGCTTCGAGTCTTTTTTTCATTAACTCATCTGCCTTTTGATTTTGGCCATTAGCACGTAGTGTTTGTATATAACGATTAAAGTATTTATCGTCCATGTTGCTGCTCGTTACGGCATCCAATTTGGTATACCATCTCAATGCACTACTCATATTACCTGTGTAATAATAAGCATCGGCAACATTCATTATAGTTTCAATACCAGGTTCTTTTTCTTCACTCAGGTATTCCTCATATTTTTTTGCCGCATCTACGTAAGCATAATCGGCAAACAGCCTATCGGCTTTTCTTAACTTAGACTGTGAATAACCTGCAGTTATACAAAATAACAGACTAAATAAAAATAATTTTCTCTTCATGATGTATATGTTTTAGAAAAACCTTGGCGATTTAATTCGGGCTGCTTTTGGTACTAATTGGAACCTCAGTATAAACTCGTGAGATCCATCGTTGTACTTATTAAACTCGGTTACTGTATAATCATAAGAATAACCTACAAAAAGGCCTCTTGTGATTTGAAACCCAGCCAATGCACTTACAGAGTCGTCCCAACGGTATGAGGCACCCAACGTTAACTTATCATACAATAAAAAGTTAGCCGATACATCAACCGTTAATGGAGCACCAGATACTACTTTACCAAGCATAGCAGGTTTAAATTTTACGTTTTCCGAAAGATCAAATACGTAACCTCCCATAACATAATAATGTAGCCTGTCAGACACCGTAGATTCCTTAATATCATCATAATAATCTGCACGTATAAAACTAGGTACAGATACTCCTGCATACCATTTTTCCGTATAATAATAAATCCCTGCACCAATAGCTGGCGAAATTTTATTATTGATATTGGTATTAAGAAGTGGGTCACCCTCCTGATAATAAGTCCCTTTAGACCAGTCAATATTTAAAACCCTTGCTCCTGCTTTTAAACCAAAAGCGATTTTAGAATTAAAGCTTACCGGGATGGTATACGAAAAGTTACCATCAATATAAACTTCATCTGCTGGGCCTATCTTATCGTTTACAGCACTTAAGCCTAAACCTATTTTATCATTAAAAACTGGTGAATGAATGGTAAACGCCTGAGTTCTTGGCGCTCCATCTACACCTAACCATTGTGAGCGGTGCAGCAGTGTTGCCTCAAGATAACCGGGTGAGCCAGTATAGCCCGGGTTTACAGTTAGCGTGTTGTACATATACTGCGTATACTGCGGTTCCTGTTGTGCCTTAGCGCCTATGGCCATAAGGATAAAAAATATCAGGAAATATTTTTTTAGAATTGTTGAATTCATTTTCATACTAAAATATATTTTTTGTTGATAAATTGGAGTGGCAGCAAAACTGCCACTCCTTTCTTATCCTTGTTTATCTCATAATATACACCCATCCGGTTTTCGCTTTGCCATCTACTTCAAGTACATAGAAATAGGTTCCCACAGGTAGTTGCTCGTTTCTTCTCACTACACCATCTACATTTGCAACTCCGTTCCAATCGTTCATGTAACCCGCAGTTTTGTATACCGGTGTACCAAATCTATTAAATATCTCCAGTTTATTGTTTGGATAATATTCAATACAGTCTATCCTAAAGGTTTCGTTCAATCCATCTCCATTAGGTGTGAACTCGCTATATACCGTTAAGCATGAAGGCTCTATAGATACCCTGGCCTCGTTATTAGCTAAATTGCTATCCAAAGGAGCAGATGATAGTATGTAAACAACATTTTCATAGTTGCCTCCAAACAATACCAGAACTTCAATATCCATTACTGCTGTTTCTCCCGGTAATAATTCAGGTATACTCCAAATGCCTGTTACAACATCATAAGTTCCTTTACTTAAAATAGCAGTTATAAATTTATAACCGTCCGGAAGTTCCTCACTAACAACAACATCTGTAAATGTACTCTCTCCTGTATTTTTAACAGTAATGGTAAAAATAACGTTTTCACCAATATTAGGAGCAACTAAATTAACAGTTTTTGTAATTGTTATATCAGAACAGCTTGTAACGTTAACCTCAAGGTCTGCAGAAGCTTCCCCTAAACAACCGTTAACATCTGTGTAAGAAACACTTACAAAGTTACCACCTATATCTGTCCAGTTTACAGTAACCGAATTATCAGACGCTGTTCCGCCGGCAACTATTTCACCACCAACTATCGTCCAAACATAACCCGAATTACCTGCCTGGGTAGTATAAGTAACTTCATCACCAAAGCATGCTTCAGGGCCTCCGCCAGTTATTGTTGCTTCACTGCTACCGTATACGGTTACAGTTATAGCAAGTCTTACAC
>RCUH01000198.1_pt1 | contig 80702 bp, 74 predicted proteins | sample 2166191 | NCBI WGS metagenome assembly RCUH01 (sample SAMN09932848, study PRJNA488358) | compost metagenome | feature: garden; material: soil; isolation source: compost soil in an enriched community after 214 h of incubation | place: Germany: Experimental Botanical Garden Goettingen | collected...
GGCTATCGGCAGTCGGTTGGGACCCGACCCTACCGCGGCGGGGTCGAACGTTCGAAGGGGACATGACCTTCAACGGAATGGCCGTTTCCAGATGCCATGCCGTTCCAGTTCATGCGTCCCCGGACGTGGGCGGGCGATCGGCAGTCGGTTGGGACCCGACCCTACCGCGGCGGAGTCGACATGCCCGATTGACGTCCGCACGACCGGGCGACGCATGCGCCATGCCCTGGTAGGGTCGCGCCCCAGCCGACTGCACGCGGATGGTCAACGTTCGATGTAGGCATGACCCTCAACGGAATAGCCGTTTCCACATGCCACACCGTTCCAGTTCATGCGTCCCCGGACGTGGGCGGGCTATCGGCAGTCGGTTGGGACCCGACCCTACCGCGGCGGGGTCGAACGTTCGATAGGGACATGACCCCCAACGGCATGGCCGTTTCCAGATGCCGCACCGTTCCAGTTCATGCGTCCCCGCACGTGGGCGGGCTACCGGCAGTCGGCTGGGACCGGACCCTGCCGCAACCGGTCGAACGGGCGATGTGGGGATGACCTTCAACGGAATGGCCGACGCCTGCGGCCAACCCCCTTACAATGGCGGTCTTTCCACGTACAGATAGACGCCACCATGTCCAAGCAGTCCAAGGCCAAGCGCGACAAGCGCAAGAAGCAGCAGCCCAAGCGCCCGATCAACCGCCTCAACGCCCAGCAGCCGGTGCAGAACCATGCCGTGCTGACCAACGAAGAGGGCCAGGTGGTGGCCGCGATCGGCCTGCAGGGCACCGAGTGGCTGCTGGCCATCGGCGGCCAGACCATGGGCAACGCCGACAACCCGATCCCGATGCTGGCCATGCTCAAGCACCTGTCCAACGTGCAGGAAAAGGAAGGCCGCAAGGTCAACCTGGAATACTCGACCCAGCTGCAGCAGCTGATCGATGACCTGGCCGCCGACGAAGGCAAGACCGCCGACGAGTACCTGGCCCAGCTGGTTTCCGAGTTCGAAGGCGTGGAAGGTGAAGACGGCGCAGAAGACGCCGAAGACGCGCAGATCGTCGCCGAAGAAGGCAGCGATGCCGCCGCCGAGGCCACCCCGGCCGCCAGCGACGACAAGCCGCAGGCCTGAGCCACGGCCACCCGGTGACGGTCTATATCGACGATGCGGTACACCCCTGGCGCGGCGAGCGCTGGGCGCATCTGATGGCCGACACCCTGCCCGAGCTGCACGCCATGGCCGAGCAGCTCGGGATTCCCCGGCGGGCCTTCCAGAACCGCCCCAGCGGCGCACACTACGATGTGCCCGCCCCGCTACGCCTGCAGGCCATCGCACTGGGGGCGCAGGCCATCTCGCGGCACACCGACCGCGCGTTGGTCAAAGCCGTCATCGCCAACGCACGCAGCCAGTACCGCTAGCTGCCGACCGGCACCGTCATCCCGCGGTCAGGCCCTCAGAACGGATCGCTGCCCGGCCGCACTTCCACGCCCAGCAGCGAGCACAGCGCCAGCATGGCGTCGTCGTCGCGGGTAAGCGCCATCCAGCCGGCCAGTCCGCCGTTGCCGGTGTCCACGCTCCACAGCGAATAATTGTGCTCGCGCAGACGGTCGTAGGCGGTCGCCATCAACACCGGGGCATCCACCGCAGCCGCGAAATCCTCGTCGTCCAGGTCGCCGCCCCAGTCCAGCTGCAGGTTCCAGCGCGCGGCCAGCTCGTTCACCGCCGAGGTCAGGGCGTCGGCATCCTCGCGCTCCACCTCGAAACCGGATTGCCAGGCAATGGCCGCCATCAACGGCGGCAGCCAGTCGGCCTCCTCATCGATGTCCTCGCCGGCCTCCAGCACCGCCTCGCGCCAGCGGTTGAACTGCTGCAGGCCCAGTTCCTCGTCGCCCGGGTTGATCAGCACGAACAGGTTCCAGATCCGCGCCTCGAAATCGTCTTCGTCGAAATCGCGCTCGTCTTCTTCGAAGTCGAAATAATCGCTGTTGTCAGGCATGACCGGTAGTTCCTTGAGGCAGGCGGGCATTCTGCCGTGCAGTGGCGTTGGCAGGAAGCGAAATTCGGCGTGGGCCGCGCCGCGGTTTATCCTGTGCGCCTGGAAGATGGCCGTGGTGGCCGTCACAACTGAATGACCATGAGCGATACCCCTCCCGATCACCTGGCGATCAACCCGACCAGCCCCTTCCATGACGCCGCCGCCCTGGAACGCGGGGTCGGCATCCGTTTCAACGATGTCGAGCGCGACAACGTCGAGGAATACTCGGTCAGCGAAGGCTGGATCCGCGTGCAGGCCGGCAAGGCCCGCGATCGCCGCGGCAACCCGATGACCATCAAGATCAAGGGCACCGTGGTGGCGTATTACCTGGACCAGAAGCCGGCGTAATCGCTCCACCGACCCACGGTCGGTGGCTGCCCGGGATTGACGGCTGCGCCGTCAATCCCGTTGGCGGGTTTCCAGCAGATCCAGGTTGCGGATCAGCTTGCGCGAAACCTCGTCGGAAATGGTGCCGCGCCGGGTCAGCCGGAACAGCTCTTCGCGCTCGGCGGTGAGCCCGGCCCCGCGCAGCTGGCGGTAGCCCTGCTCCATGCGCTGCACCTTTTCCGGGTCCGCATCCGGGCCATCATCCTTCTCCAGATTGCGCTGGTACAGCAGGCTCACGCGTGAGGCGGCGTCGTTGTAGAGCTGCACGTTCTCGGTGGTCTGGTTCTGCACCAGCTGCTGGCGCATGCGCTCCACGCCGGCCAGCGCAGCCTTGGAGGCCAACCGGCGGGCCAGATCCTCGGCCTTGCGCTCGCCCGAGTCGGCCGGCAGCTCCAGCCCCTTGAGCAGGCGCGGCAGGGCCACGCTGGCGCCGACCAGCGACACCAGGATGACCGCCGCGGCCAGGAAGATCACCAGATCACGTGCCGGGAAAGCGCTGCCATCGGGCAGGAACAGCGGCAGGGTGAGCACGCCGGCCAGGGTGATCGCCCCGCGCACGCCGGCCACCGAGGTGGCCACCACGATCCGCCATGAGGTGCCCGGCCGCGCTTCACCGCGGTGGCGCGCACGCAGCACGCTCCAGCGCAGCGACAACCACACCCACGCCAGGCGCAGCAGCACCAGCGCCAAGTTGATCACCACCACGTACACCAGCAGCCACCACGCACTGTGGTGGCCACTCTCGCTCACGGTGGTGATCGCGCGCTCCACGATCCCCGGCAACTGCTCGCCGAGCAGCACGAACATGATGCCGTTGAAGCTGAACTGCAGCATCCCCCAGACCGCCGCGCGCTGCACGCGCATGCTGCCCGATACGCGGCCGGTCAGCTCGACATAGCTCATGGTGATGCCCGCGGCCACCGCCGCCAGGATGCCCGAGGCGTTGGCCTCTTCGGCCAGCAGGTAGGCGGCGAACGGAATCAGCAGGTTGACCAGCAGCGCCGCGCCGGGCTCTTCACCAAAGCGCCGCCACAGCCAGCGCTGGAAGGTGGACACGCCCAGTGTCACCGCCGCACCGATCACCACCCCGGCCAGCGCCACCCACAGGAACGTGAGCGAAGCCGAGGCCAGCGAAAAGGTGCCGGTCATCACCGCGGCCACCGCGAACCGGAAGCAGACCAGGCCGGAGGCATCATTCAACAACGACTCGCCTTCCAGGATGTGCATCAGCCGCTTGGGGATCGGCGCGCGCGAGGCGATCGACCCCACCGCGACCGGATCGGTGGGCGAGATGATCGCGGCCAGTGCGAAGGCCACCGCCAGTGGCATCACCGGGATCATCCAGTGGATCAGGAACCCGGCACCGATCACGGTGAACACCACCAGCCCGAACGCCAGCTCCAGGATCACGCCCTTGTCGCGGAACAGGCCCTGCTTGGGAATGCGCCAGCCATCCAGGAACAGCAGCGGCGGCAGGAACAGCAGGAAGAACATCTCCGGTTCCAGCGCATGGCCACGGTTGAACACCCCGGCGATCACCGCGCCCAGGCCGATCTGCACCAGGGGCAGCGGCAACGACAACGGCAGCACCCGGACCAGGTAGCCGCTGGCCACCACGGCCACCAGCATCGCCAGGACGACTTCAATGGTATGCATGCATTTTCCAGTGGACGGCGCGAGGGGGAGGCTGCGGGCAGCCAGGCGCCGGAAACTGCAAAAAAACTACCACACCCATCCGCCTGCGCGAACGCCGACGCTGCCGCGGCTCAGTGGCCGGACAGCAGCGCGCGCGTGGTCCACGCGTTGAAATCGGCCTGCATCGCAGCGGTCAGCGTGTGATCCGCCGGGTAGCCGTGCAGTGCATGCTCCACGCCGAGCGCCTGCAGCCGCGCCGCCGCGGCGGTGGCCAGCGCGAACGGCAGCTTGCTGTCCTGCTCACCGTGCAGGATCAACCCGCGTACGCCACGCGTGGCGATATCGGCGGGAATGTACGGTGCGATCTCCGGCAGGATCCGCCCGGACAGGATGGCGAACCGGCGGGCCACCTGCGGCGCAGTCAGGGCGACGCTGGCACTCATGATGCCGCCCTGGCTGAAGCCGGCCACCAGCGTGTGCGCGGCATCCACGCCGTGCTGTGCCTGCAGTGCACGCACGTAATCGATGAGCAACAGGCGGCTGGCCTCGGCCTGCGCGGGCTCGATCACCGGCCCCTGCGCGCCGAACTGCACGCTGAACCAGCCGAACGCGTCCGCCCCGAACGCCAGCGGCGCACGCGGCAGCACCACCTCCAGGCGCGGGTCCAGGCCGTGCGCCAGCGCCTGCAGCGAACGTTCGTTGCTGCTCACGCCATGCAGCAGCACCACCAGCCCGTGCGCCGGGCCGCGGGCCGGGCGCACCACGGCGTGCAGCGTGCTCATGCCGCCGCCCCGTCGAAGCGGTAGATGTCCATCGCCAGGAACCCCGCGTCGATGCCCGCATCGATGCGCTGCGCACCCAGCGTGTCCCCCCCGGCCGCGCCCATCGCCACATGCAGCGGTTGCAGGTGCTCGTCGGTCGGATGTGCCTTGACGGCGTGCGGCGCACGGGCACGGTAGTCGAGCAGCGCGGCGGTGTCGTCGGCCTGCAGGCGCTGCTCCACCCAGTCGATGAAGGGCCGCACGTACGGCGCTTCCTTGCCGTCCTGGTAATGGCCCCAGTCGTGCAGGTTGTGGGTGATGCTGCCCGAGCCGATCACCAGCACACCCTGCTCGCGCAGCGGCGCCAGCGCGCGGCCCAGCGCGAACTGGTGGGCCGGCCCCAGCAGCGGCTGGATCGCCAGCGGCACCACCGGAATGTCGGCCTGCGGGTACAGGAAGCGCAGCGGCACCCACGCGCCGTGGTCGAGACCGCGGGTGGGGTCCAGCGCGGTCGGCAGCCCGGCCGCCGCCAGTCGCGTGGCGATCTCGCCGGCCAGGGCCGGATCGCCCGGAGCCGGGTACTGCAGGTCGAACAGCGCCTGCGGGAAACCGCCGAAATCGTGGAGGGTGGGCGGCTGCGCGTGGCCACCGACCGCCGGCTGGTGGGTCAGCCAGTGTGCCGAGGCCATCACGATCGCGCGCGGGCGCGGCAACTGCGCGGCCAGCGCCGCCAGGCGTTCACCGACCAGGCCCGGGTGGAGCGCGGTCATCGGCGAACCGTGGGAGATGTACAGCGAAGGCAGACGGGACATCACAGACTCCAGGAGAAGGGCATCGAGGCGGCCGCGCTCAGCGCGAGGCCAGGGTCCACTTGCCGTCGCCGATGCAGAACAGCACCAGCAGGGCCAGGGCCCAGAAGGCGGGGTATTCCCAGCCGCCGCCGCTATTGGCGAAGCTGAAACCATGCGCACCGTGCACGCTGACGATGGTGCCCAGCAGCAGTGGCACGCCGAACAGGCCCACCCAACGGGCGTAGAGGCCCAGCAGCAGCGCGGCGGCCAGCGCCAGCTCCAGCGCCATGGCCAGGTAACCGAGCGCGCCGGGCAGGCCCAGCGACTGGAAATAGGCGGCCGTGCCGGCGGGGGTGAACACCAGCAGCTTGGTCAGCCCATGCACAAGGAACAGCACGCCCAGGCTCCAGCGCAGCAGGGTGGCACCCAGCGCGGCGGTGGACGGAACAGGGATCGAAGCGGTCGGCATGGGACACCTCACGGAGGGGAGGCGCACAGGTTATTGCGCTCATGGCCAGCGATAAATACGATCATCCGACGCTGTTTATTACAGGAACCGAAACAATGGACACTCTCCAGGCGATGCGCGTGTTCGTGGCGGTGGTCGAGCGCAACGGCTTCAGCGCCGCCGCGCAGGCGCTGGGCATGTCCACCGCCGGGGTCACCCGGCAGATCGCCGCGCTGGAGAAGCGGCTGTCGGCGCGCCTGCTCAACCGCACCACGCGGCGGGTGAGCCCGACCAGTACCGGGGCGGCCTATTACGCGCAATGCGTGCAGCTGCTGGCGCAGTTCGATGCGCTGGAGGCCGGGATCGGCGCGCAGGCGCTGGCGCCGGCCGGCCTGCTGCGGGTCAACGCGCCGGTCAGCTATGGCATCGCCCGGCTGGGGCCCCTGCTGGCCGGCTACCGCGAACGCTACCCGCAGGTGACGCTGGAGCTGTCGCTGTCCGACCGGCTGGTGGACATGGTGGAGGAAGGCTACGACGTGGCCATCCGCATCACCCGCCAACCCAACCCGGCGCTGATCGCGCGCAAGCTGGCCGACACCCGCATTTCGCTGTGCGCCGCGCCGGCCTACCTGGACGCGCATGGGCGCCCGCAGCGACCGGAAGAGCTGGCCGAGCACCAGTGCCTGGGCTACAGCTACTGGGGCGGCGGTGACAGCTGGCCGCTGCGCGGTCCCGGCGGCGAGGTCGCGGTCAGCGTGCAGGGCGGGCTGCGCGCCAACAATGGCGACGTGCTGCGCGAAGCGGCGCTGGCCGGGATGGGGATCATCCTGCAGCCGGATTTCCTGGTCGGCCAGGCGCTGGCCGAGGGCCGCCTGGAACGCGTGCTGCCGGGATGGGACGTGGCCCCGATCGGGATCTTCGCCGTCTACACCAGCCGCAACCATCTGGCCCCGAAGGTGCGCAGCTTCATCGATTACCTGGTGGAGGCCCTGGCCTAGGGCCGCGGCTACAGCGCCTCGGCGGTTTCCAGCCGCGCGATCACCTGCGCCAGCGGCGAGGGCCGCCCCAGCAGGTAGCCCTGCACCTGGTCGCAACCATGCGCGGCCAGCCACTGGTGCTGCCCGGGGGTTTCCACGCCTTCGGCGATCACCGTCAGCCCCATGCTGTGGCCCAGCGACAGCAGCGCGCGGCAGATCGAGGCATTGCGCGGGTTGGTCTCCACGTCCGCCACGAAGCTGCGGTCGATCTTGAGAATGTCCAGCGGCAGGTGCTGCAGATAGGACATGTTCGAGTAGCCGGTACCGAAATCATCCAGCGAGATGCAGATGCCCTGCTCATGCAGCCGCTGCATGGTCTGCTTGGCCTGGGCCGGCTTGCGCATCAGGCTGCTCTCGGTGAGCTCGACCTGCAGCGCCCCGCGCGCCAGCCCGAACTCCTGGCTGGCCCGCGCGAACTCGGCCACCAGGTCGCTGTTGAAGAACTGCACCGCCGAGACGTTCACCGCGATCGGCAGCGCCCAGCCGGCATCGGCCAGCTGCCGCTGCGCCTGCGCCGCGGCGCGGATCACCCAGCGCCCCAGCGCCAGGATCAGGCCGGTGTCCTCGCACAGCTGGATGAACTCGCCCGGCGGGATGAAACTGCCATCGGACTGCGGCCAGCGCAGCAACGCTTCCAGCGCCGCCGGGCTGCCGTCGCTGGCGTGGCAGATCGGCTGGAAGTACAGCTCGAACTCGCTGTCGATCGCGCTGTGGATGCGACCGGCCAGGCGCAGGCGCTCGGCCAGCCGCGAGGTCACGGTGTTGTCGAACCAGGCGATCACGCTGCCCTCGTCGCGCGCGGCATGCGCGGCCTGCGCGGCCATGCCGATGACCTGCTCGGCCGGCACGTTGTCGCCGTCGAACTTGACCGCCACGCCGATCCGCGGCTCGAACTGGTGCAGCCAGTCCTGCCCGCGCACCGGCTCGGACACGGTCTGTACCAGCGTATCCAGTGCGGTCTGGCGCTGGTGGTCGTCGCGGATGGCGAAGATGAAATCCTCGGCCGGCTGGAACGCCAGCAGGCCATAGCGCGTGCCCAGCCCGCCCAGGCGCTTGGCCATGGCCTGCAGCACCACCTCGCCGACCTCGCGGCCGAGCGTATCGGCCACCAGCTGCAGGCCGCGGAACTGCACGTAGGCAATGGTGTAGCTGCCGCCCTCCTCGTCCAGCTGCGCGGCCAGCGCGCGCGTGTTGAGCAGGCCGGTGGCCGGGTTGTGGGTGGCGTGGTAGGCCAGGTCGCGCTCGTAGGCAAGCCGCTCGCTGATGTCCTCGGCCAGCACCAGGCAGGCCTGGCGGCCATCGAAGTCCAACCGCGACAGGTGCGCGCGCACTTCGAACAGGGTGCCGTCCTTGCGCCGGTGCATGCGCACCTGGGCATCCTGCGGATCGCCCAGCGTGGCCCGCGAAATCGCCCCGCGGATTTCGTCCCAGCCTTCGCGCGGGCGGATGTCGAGGATGCTCATCGACAGGAATTCCTCGCGGCTGTACCCGTACTGCTGCACCGCCGCCTCGTTGACCTCCATGAAGCGCAGCGTGTCCGGATCGAACACCCAGAACGGGGCCGGGTTGCGGTCGAACAGCAGGCGGAACTGGCGCTCGGCCTGCTGCACCCGGGCCAGCGCCTGGACCCGCTCGCTGACGTCGGTCAGCGCACCGATCATGCGCCGTTGGCGATCCACCACCGCCACCCGCTGGCCACGCGCGGACACCCAGCGCACCGCACCGCCGGGCAACACCACCCGGAACATTTCATCCAGCACGCCATTGCCGGCAAAGGCGCTGTCGAAGGCCAGCTGCATGCGCTCGGCATCCTCGCGGTGCACCCGCGCGAAGAACGCCGCCACGGGCAGGCTTTCGATATCGATGCCGAAGATCTCGCGCGCCAGCGGCGACCAGCGCAGCAGCGAAGCGTCCTCGTCCACGTACCAGGTACAGACCTTGCCGACCTGGTGGGCCATCAGCAGCTCGGCGTGGCCGGTGCGCAGCTCCTCGGTGAGCGCATCCTGGCTGCGGGTGGCGCGGCGCAGGCTGCCATACACCAGCGCGAACACGCCCCAGTACAGCAGGTACAACACCACCGAGGCGTGCACGTACGGCCACCACGGCGCCAGCACGTCTTGGCGGCCCAGCCCGGCATACACCGCGATGGGGTACTGGCCCAGGGTGGTCAGGGTGGAGATGCGCTCGACGTTGTCGATGGTGCTGGTCTCGATGCCCAGCGGGGTCACCGCATCGCGGCGCAGCATGTCGCGCCGGCCCAGGCTGAAGCGCTGGCCGGTCAGGCCGACCGTGTCCGGGCTGCGTGCCAGCACGTAGCCCTGCGAATCGGTGATCGAGATGACCCCGTGCTCGCCGGTATCGAGCCCGCCGATGATCGACTGCAGCTCGCTGGTGTGCAGCCGGCTCAACAACCAGCGGTCATCGCCCATGCGCAGCGCCAGCGGCAGCACCCAGCGCTGCGCGTTGCGCTGCTGCGGCGGGCCCAGGTACAGACGGCTCTCGACGCCACGGTTGGCATCCACCGCCCACAGCGGCAGGTACAGGTCGCCGCTGCCGCTGGTGAGGGCGCGCCCGTGCTGGTCCACCACCACGATGCTGTCCAGCTCGGCATGCCGCTGCAGCACGCCGCTGATGGCGTCGTCGAGCAGGTCCGGGGCCTGGGTGGGCACGCGCTCGAACAGCAGCGCGCCGTCTTCGGCGATGCCCAGCATGGCCCGTTCAAGATTGCGCAGTTCCAGCCGCAGCAGCCGCTGCGACCCGGCCGCCAGCGCCGAACTCTGGCGCTGCGCCGCTTCCTGGCGGCGCTGGAAATCGTTGGCGAGCATGACCGCCAGGCCGATGGCGAGCAGGATGCCCAGGCTGACACCCAGCCACACGATCGTACGCAGTGGCCGCGCCAATGCGGGATTCAACGCGGGCATTGCCGACTTCTCCCGCTGCGATGGGCTGACTTCATGCGTAACGCTTCCTGGTTTCCCCAAACCTGAGCGGCCGAAGCCCGGGATTCTTGATGTCCGGGCCGCCACGGCGTGCCGATGCCGGGCCGGAGCCGAATCCTCCGCTGCCAGCATGCACCACCGCGTGCGGCACGGGAAGAGCCGGCCTTGCCGGATCGGGCGGTTCCCGGCCGGGCCTGCGCTGACGGGCGTAACAAGCCGGTGGAGGAGGATTAGACTTGGGGTTTTCCCGTTGCCTGAGAAGTCCATGTCCAAGCTGCGCCGCCCCACCCTGATGCTTGCCATTGCCGCCAGCCTGTCGCTGGGGCTGTCCGCCTGCGACCGCGAGCCGGCCGCCCCGGCCGCGACCACCCCGGACAAGGCAGCCGCCGCCCCCGCCGCGCCCAAGCCGCAGCTGGGCAGCTTCGGCTTCGATGCGGCCGGGATGGACCGCAGCATCGCCGCCGGCGATGACTTCTTCGGCTTTGCCAACGGCACCTGGGTGAAGAACACCGAGATCCCGGCCGACCGCTCCAGCTACGGCAGCTTCAATGTCATCGCCGAGAAGACCCTGGCCGATACGCGTGCCATCCTCGAAGGCGCCGCCGCCGATACCAAGGCCAGCGGCGAAGCCAAGCTGATCGGCGACTACTACGCCGCATTCATGGACGAGGCCGGGATCGAATCGCGGGGCGTGGCTGCGGTCAAGCCGGAACTGGACGCCATCGGCGGCATCACCGACAAGGCCGCCCTGGCCACCGCCCTGGGCGGCACCCTGCGCGCGGACGTGGACCTGCTCAATGCCACCAACTTCTACACCGACCGCCTGTTCGGGGTGTGGGTGTCGGTGGACCTGCTGCAGCCGGACCGCAACGCGCCGTACCTGGTGCAGGGCGGCCTGGGCCTGCCGGACCGCGACTTCTACCTGCAGGGCGGCCGCATGGCCGAGCTGCGCAAGCAGTACCAGGCCTATATCGCCCAGGTGCTGCAGCTGGCCGGGGTGGCCGATCCGGCGGCCAAGGCCCAGCGCATCCTGGCGCTGGAGACCAGGATCGCCCAGGCCCATGCCACCCAGGAAGAAACCAACGACGTGGCCAAGGGCGCCAACGCCTGGAAGCAGGCCGACCTGAGCGCCAAGGCGCCGGGCATGGACTGGGCCGCCTTCCTGGCCGGGGCCAAGCTGGGCGAGCAGCAGGATTTCATCGTGTGGCAGCCCAAGGCGGTGGCCGGGATCTCGCGGCTGGTGGCCACCGAGCCGCTGGATGTGTGGAAGGACTACCTGGCCTTCCACGCGCTGGACCGCGCCGCGCCGTACCTGCCCAAGGCGTTCGCCGACGCGCGCTTCGCCTTCCACGGCACCACCCTCAACGGCACCCCGCAGCAGAGCGAGCGCTGGAAGCGCGCGGTGGACGACAGCAACCACGCCGTCGGCGAGGCGATCGGCAAACTGTACGTGGAGCGCCACTTCGACCCGGCCACCAAAGCCCGCGCCGACGAGATGGCCAGGAACATCATCGCCGCCTTCGCCAAGCGCATCGATGCGCTGGACTGGATGTCGCCGCAGACCAAGGCGCACGCCAAGGCCAAGGTCGCCGGGCTGACCGTGGGCATGGGCTACCCGGACAAGTGGCGCGATTACACCGGCCTTGAAATCAAGCGCGACGATGCGCTGGGCAACGCGGCGCGCGCCGAGCAGTTCGAGTACCAGCGCAACATCGCCAAGCTGGGCCAGCCGGTGGACCACAGCGAGTGGGCGATGCTGCCGCAGACGATCAACGCGATGAACGTGCCGCTGGAGAACCGGCTGGTGTTCCCGGCGGCGATCCTGCAGCCGCCGTTCTTCGACGGCGCTGCCGACGACGCGGTGAACTACGGTGCGATCGGCGCGGTGATCGGCCACGAGATCAGCCACGGGTTCGACAATGCCGGTGCGCTGTTCGACGAAACCGGCAAGCTGCACAACTGGTGGACGGCCGATGATCTGAAGAAGTTCAACGCCGCCGGTGATGCGCTGGCCGCGCAGTTCAGCAGCTACCAGCCGTTCCCGGGGATATCGGTGAACGGGCGCCTGACGCTGGGCGAGAACATCGCCGACGTGGCTGGCCTGGCCACCGCCTACGACGCCTACCAGCTGTCGCTGCAGGGCAAGCCGGGGCAGACGCTGGAGGGCTTCACGCCGGACCAGCGCTTCTTCCTGGGCTTTGCCCAGGCCTGGCGCAGCAAGGCACGCGAGCAGGCCCTGCGCAACTCGCTGCTGACCAACGTGCACGCCCCGGGCCAGTTCCGCGCGCTCACCGTGCGCAACCTGGACGCGTGGTACCCGGCCTTCGAGGTCAAGGAAGGCCAGACGCTGTACCTGGCCCCGGAGAAGCGGGTCAAGGTGTGGTGATCGGTCTCACCGCGCGACGGTGACACCCGAAAACGGGCGCTTCGGCGCCCGTTTTTTTGCGCCAGGCATAGCAGCGGGAGAATGCCTGCGTACAGGAACGCACGGCTACACGGCTACAGGCCTGCACGCCTGCACGCCTGCACGACTACGCGGCCACACGCCTGCCCGGCTACGCGCCTTCACGGCTGCACGACTGCATGCCTGCATGCCTGCACGACTGCACGGCACTGGTAGGGTCGGTTCCCAAACGACGCTGCACGCCTGCACGCCTGCACGCCTGCACGGCCGCACGGCTACACGGCTACACGGCTACACGGCTACACGGCTACACCGCTGCACGGCTGGACCGCTGCGCGGCTATACGGCTGCTCGGCCGCACGGCCGCACGACTGCACGACTGCACGACTGCAAGACTGCACCGCACTGGTAGGGTCGGTTCCCAAACGACTGCCGATAGCGCTGATCGGCGCGACGAACGCATGACCTCGGCCGACGTAGTCAGGGCATGCCACGCGCAGCCACGGCCCCCTCCGCTGCATCCGCGGCACTCACCCCCACTCGGCCAGCACGCTGGCCGGCAGGCCCATCCGCGTGCATGCCCGCGTTGCCAGGCCATCCTGCAACGCGCGCCGGAACAACGGCGCCATGCCTTTCAGCATGACCGCAGACGCCCGCGACTGCGCACGCTGCATCCCGGTGCGCTCCAGCATCGCCTCGGCCCAGTCCGGCAACAACGCTGCACCGGCGCCCAGGAACAACTCGCGCGACACCCCGGCCATCGGCACCGGCAGGCGGATGCCTGACAACACCCCCAGCACCTCGCGCGAGCGCGCATCGAACCGCAGCTGCGGCAGCTGCCGGGCGAAGTACGCATCCACCTCCGCGTCCGTGGCCGGCACGTCGGTGGCGCCCAGCGCTTCGGCCACCCGCCTGTACTCGCGGTAATACTGGTCGGCCACCGCGGCCGGCACCTCGCGGCAGTAGCGCCGGCAGCCCTGCAGGAAACCGTAGGCCTCGGTCACATGCACCCAGGTCAGCAGCGCCGGATCGTCGGCCGCATATCCCCGCCCATCGGGCAGCTGCCCGCGTACACGGGCATGAATGCGCGTGACCCTGGCCACCAGCGCTTCCACCTCGGCACTGGGCGCATAGGTGGTGCCGGCCACGAACGCGGTCGTACGGCGCAGCCGCCCCACCAGGTCATCGCGGAAGTTGGAGTGGTCATACACCCCGGCCAGGGCCAGCGGGTGCAGGGTCTGCAGCGTCAACGCGCACAGGCCGCCGGCGAGCATGCCGGGGAATTCAGCATGCACCCGCCAGGTGGCGCTGTGCGGCCCGAACCAGCCCGGATCGCCCAGCGGCTGGTCGTACTCGATGCCGCTCTGCCCACGCGGAAAGGCGCCCAGCACCCAGCGCCGGATCGGCGCGGTGACCGGGCGGGAAAGACGGTGCAGCAACGGCGACATCACAGGGGTCCGATCGGCGGGGAAACGACCGCAGGCTGCGCGGTCGGCCTCGATTCTGGCCGATCGGGGCCCATCCAGCGAGCCCCATGCTCATCTCCGGTTTCATGTGCGGCCGCAGCATGATTTTCCCTGCGACATCTTGTCGCAGGCTACCGCCGCGATGACGCACCGCATCAGACCCCGCGCATTCAGAAAAACCCCCCGCGCCGCTTCGCATCGCCCCCATTGCACGGCCCGCTGGAAGTGCTAGAACTGAATCCGCCTCAAGTTCGTCCAAATGCGCTGCCGCACGTTCCAGAAGGAGCACGTCATGATCGCTTTGTTCAAGGGTTTGGGTTTGCTGTTGCAGGACAACGAGCTCTACGGGAGCCCGTTCGAAAAACAGGTCGCGCATTGGCGTAACAAGAGCGAGCAGCAGATCCGCGAGGAAGTGGAGGTGCTGGCCAAGGCCAAGGGCCAATGGTTGATGGCCTCCATCGTCGGCTGGCAGGCCTCGTCACTGCTCATCCTCGGGCTGATCAGCAACTACCTCTGGAAGGACGACTTCCATATCACCTTCACCCGCGTGGTGATCGTGTTCGGCTCCTGGATCTCGATCCTGTTCGTGATCTGGTTCATGGCCAACATGTTCGACCACACCGCCGGCTTCGAGCGCTGGATGAAGGCCTTCAACAGCCGCGCCCGGATCACCTCCGACGCCGACAGCGTGGAATGCGTGGCCGAAGCGCTGGACATGGCCCAGCACTACCCCGAAGTCCTCGATTACAAGCAGGCCGTCACCGCGCGCCGCGAGTTGCGCCATGAGGACATCCGCATCATGCGCGAGATCGGCCGCATGAAGCAGCACTCCGAACTGGTCGGCCAGCTCAACCACGTGGGCGATCAGGACAACCGCGGCAACCTGCACCTGCAACCAGCCTTCTGACCGTCCCGGAAAGCGGGGGGAGCCACAATGCCATCGTGATCACTCACGGTGGCATTGTTCTTTGGGCTGCTCGCTCACGCACAGGCCAAAGCCCTTGGGCAGGCCAGCCACCTGCCCGGTCGTGCCGACGGCCACCGACAGGCTGCGCAGCGGCGCCTGTGCGCAGGCCGCGTCGGCCTTGCAGCCCGCGTCCAGCACCAGGTAGTGGCACTGGCCGCTGCTGCTGGCGATGCACTGCAAGTGCGCCACCCCGTCCACCACCGTGGACTTGCTGTACAGCGCGTCCACGCCATTGGCGCGCACGCGGGTGACCGAGGTGTTGCTGGACTGCGCGCAGGCGGCCAGCAGCAGTACGGCGGCACACGGAATCAGGGGGGTGCGCATGGTCGCTCCTGGGGACGTGGGCGGGGATTACATCCCCCGGAAAAGGCTCATGAACGGTTGGCTCACGCTGAGCACTTCAGCGCGGTGCTTGAGCCGCAGCTGCCCGCGCCCGCTGTCGTCGCGGCTGACCGCCGCCACCGCCTTCATGTTCACGATGGTCGAACGGTGCACCTGGCGGAAGCGCTGCGGGTCGAGCACCTCCAGCAGTTCCCGCAGCGGCGTGCGCAACAGGCTCTCGCCCTGCTCGGTCACCACCGTGGTGTACTTGCTGTCGGCACGGAAGTAGAGCACATCCTCGAGCATGATGAGCTGGGTGTCGCGGCCATTGCTGGCGGTGATCCAGGCCAGCGGTGGGGCGGCCGACGCGGCGCTGCCGCCCTGGCCCAGCCGCTGCAGCAGCTGTTCGAGCATCGCGTTGTCCGGGCGGCCCAGCTGCATGCGCGCCAGGATCCGCTCGCGCGTGGCCAGCAGGCGCTCGTCGCTGACCGGCTTGAGCAGGTAGTCCATTGCGCCCTGTTCGAACGCGTCGATGGCGTACTGATCGTAGGCGGTCACAAACACCACCTGGGTGCGCGGGCTAATGTCAGCCAACGCGCGGGCCACGTCGATGCCGGTGATGCCAGGCATGCGGATGTCCAGGAAGGCCAGGTCCGGCTTCAGCTCGGCCAGGCGCTCCAGTGCGCAGGCACCGTCTTCGCACTCGGCCACCAGCCGCAGCTCCGGCCACAGCCGCTGCAGTTGCGCCACCAGCGACTGGCGCAGCAGGTCTTCGTCTTCGGCGATGAGCGCATCAAGCTGCATGGATGGCCTCGCGCGCATCGCGCGGCAGGGTAATGGTGGCGGCCACGCCGCTGGGGAAGTTGGACACGATCGCCACGCCGGCGCGTTCGCCGCAGGTCAGGCGCAGGCGCTCGCGCAGGTTCTTCAGGCCGATGCCGGTGCCGCTGGTGCCCTGGCCGAAGCCCAGGCCATCGTCGGCCACCGTCAGGGTGACATGGTCGTCGAAGGCACGCGCGATGATCCACACCGTGCCGCCACCGGGCTTGGGTTCCAGCCCGTGCTTGATCGCGTTTTCCACCAGGGTCTGCAGCGCCATCGATGGCAACGGCAGCGTCAGCAGCATGGGCGGCACGTCCACCTGCAGCGCCAGCCGCGCGCCCATGCGGATCTTGAGGATTTCAAGGTAGGCCTGGGTGCGCTCCAGCTCCACGCCCAGGGTGGACATCGACTCGTCCACGCTCGGCAGCGAGCTTCGCAGGTACTGGATCAGGTGCCCGAGCATCTGGTCGGCGCGCGGCGGATCGGTGCGGGTGAGCACCTGCGCATTGGCCAGCGTGTTGTACAGGAAGTGCGGCTCCACCTGGGCATGCAGCAGGTTGAGCTTGGCCACCGACAGTTCTTTCTCGGTGGCGGTCTGCTCGGCAGCGGCCTGCTCGTCGCGGCGCTGCTCGGACACCCGCCGGGTGATCGCACGGGTCACCGCTTCGGCGTTCTCGTAATTGCTGCCTTCATCCACCGCCAGAAGGTCGGCCCAGACGCCCGCGTCCGGCTCGAACAACAGGGTGACGCTGCTGGTGCCCTGCCCCGGGGTGACCGTGGCCAGCACGCCGTTGCGGCGGATCGCCCAGCGTGCCGGCAGGTTCCAGCGCGACGGCGGGCGGCCGTTGTAGGGGTCCACGCGGCGCACGTAGGCGCGCACCTGCAGGCTGCCGGCGGCGCTTTCGATGTCTTCCACGCGCGGCAGCTCGGCGATGGCCTTCTCCACCAGTGCAAAGGCCGGGCCGGCGTCCATCGGCAACTCGATCTGGCGGCGCTGGCGGCTGGACAGCGTGGTGCCGTCCAGGCGCCCGGCGATCAGCCAGACCCGGCGGATGTGGGTGATGCAGCTGCCGATGGCGGTGACCGCCAGGAACATCGCCAGCAGCCCGAAGACCCAGCCGGGGCCGTCGTCCATGCCACTGAAAATGCCACTCCAGACAAAGCCGGCCACGATGATGGCGGCGGCCCAGGCCAACAGGATGCGAAGGATCAGAGCGAGGCTGGCGAACACGGCGGCGTCTTCACGGTGGGATGGGATGGGCCGAGCATAGCCCTGCCGCGGGCCAGGACAAGCGGCATGCGACGAAGGCCGGGAATGGGGGGATGAAGCCTGAAAAAAGGGGAGAACCGGCGGGCGCCCGCCGGGCGGCCGGGCCGCCGGGCCGGGCGGATCTGGCCCGGGTGTCCCCACCGGCGCGGCCGGTGGGGACGGCAGCGTTACCTGCGCTCGGCGGCGCTGGCCTCGCGCGGGGCGCGGAACTGGGAATCTTCGCTCCAGTTCGGCCAAGCCCGTGAATTGGCCAGCTGGTTGCCCAGCGTATACAGCACTTCCAGGTCGCGCGATGCGCCGGCGAAGGTCCAGTCGGCCTGCCACTCATCGCCCTGCTGGTGGTAGCGCTTGGCGGTGTAGTCATCCGAGGCGGCCTTGCCGGCCGCCACGCCACCGTTCACCCAGTCCTGGCCGGCCGAGTAGGACACCGCCGGCACGCCACGCTTGGCGAAGGGGAAATGGTCCGAGCGGAAGAACAGGCCGGCTTCAGGCTTGGGATCGGGCGTGTAGCGGATGTCCCAGCCCTTGGCGACCTCCTTGAGCTGGTCCAGCAGTTCCAGCCTGGCCGAGCCGTAAATGCCGAAGTCGCGCGAGGGACCGAACGGCGCCATGCCGTCCATGTTGATCACCGCCACGGTCTTGCCCAGCGGGTACAGCGGGTGGCTGGCGTAGTACTCCGAGCCGAGCAGGCCCTTCTCCTCGGCGGTGACGGCCAGGAACAGCACCGAACGCTCCGGGCGCTTGCCCTTGGCGAACCCGCGCGCCAGTTCGACCAGCGAGGCGGTGCCGCTGGCGTTGTCCAGCGCGCCGTTGAAGATGGTGTCGCCGTTGGCATCCGGCTTGCCCACGCCGATGTGGTCCCAGTGCGCGCTGTACACCACGGTCTCGTCGGGGTGCGTGCTGCCTTCCAGGCGCGCGGCCACGTTGTGCGAGGTGATCACCTCGGTCTTGACCGCGTACCGGGCCGAGAAGGTCTCCCCCTTCAGCTCCACCGGCTTGAAGTCGCGGCGCTGCGCCTGCTGCTTGAGCGCCTCGAAATCCTGACCGGCGCGCTTGAACAGCTCCACCGCCAGGTCACGCTGGATCCAGCCTTCCAGCAGCGGGTGCGCCTCGGCCGGCTTTTCCCGGACCACGTCGAACATGGTGTTGGTGTTGGAGCCGGCCACCGTGGCCCAGCCGTAGGAGGCCGGGGCGGTCTCGTGCACGATCAGCACGCCGAGCGCGCCCTGGCGAGCGCCTTCTTCGTACTTGTAGGTCCAGCGCCCGTAATAGGTCATGCCCTTGCCGTCGAAGTCACCCTGGCCGCTTTCGAAGTCCGGGTCGTTGATCAGCACCACGGCGATCTTGCCCTTCAGGTCCACGCCCTTGAAGTCGTCCCAGTTGCGCTCGGCGGCCTTGACGCCATAGCCGAGGAAGACCAGCGGCGCGTTCCTGATATCCACCTCGCTGGCACCGTTCATGGCCGCGCGCACGGCGATTTCCTTGCCCTGGCTCAGCGTCTGCGGCTTGCCCCTGCTGCCCAGCGACAGGCTCGGGGTGCCGACGATATCGCCCTTGAGCAGCGGCACGGCCTGGGTCCACAGGCGCTTGCCATCCTTGAGGTCGCCGCCCGGCTGCAGCCCGGCCGCGGCGAACTGTCGGCTCAGGAAGGCGATGGTCTTCTCTTCCCCGGCCGTTGCCGGCGAGCGGCCCTCGTAGGCATCGGAGGCCAGTTCCTTGACGTCGGCGGAGATCCGCGCGCCATCGAATTTGGGGGTGGCGGCCATCAAGGCCGACGACACCGACAACGCCAACAGGCTGATTACCACACGCTTCACGCTGCACCTCATCACTGACGACAATCGCCCGAGTGTAGGCCAGCGCCGTCGCGCGGTGCAGTGCCGGTCTACACGGCGGCGGCGCGTGCCAGCAGCAGCGCCTTCTCGCGCCCGTTGGCGGTCAGCGCCGCCGCTCGCTCGAACGCCGCCCGTGCCTGCTCGGGCCGCCCCAGCTGGGCCAGCAGGTCGCCCTGCACCGCGGCCAGCGGTGCGTAGTCGCGCAGCCGCGCATCGGCGCCCAGCAGCTCCACCAGCGGCCAGGCGGCAGCGGCCCCCTGCGCGCGCGACACCGCCACGGCACGGTTGAGTTCGACCACCGGCGAGGGTTGCAGCAGCGCCAGCCGCGCGTACAACGCCGCCATCCGCGTCCAGTCGGTGTCTTCGCTGCGGCGCGCGCGCGCGTGGCACTCGGCGATCGCCGCCTGCAGCACGTAGGGGTCCTCACTGCCGCCCAGCGCCACGGCCTGCTGCAACGCCGCCTGCCCGCGCGCGATCTGCAGCCAGTCCCAGCGCGCGCGGTCCTGGTCGGGCAGCAGGATCGGCGTGCCGCTGGCATCGGTGCGCGCGGCGGTGCGCGAGGCCTGCAGTTCCATCAAGGCGAGCAGGCCATGCACCTGCGGCCAGGTGGGCAGCCGATGGGCGAGCACGCGGCCCAGGCGCAGTGCTTCCTCGCACAGCGCCGGGCGCATCCAGTCATCGCCGGCGCTGGCGGCGTAGCCTTCGTTGAAGATCAGGTAGACCACCTCCAGCACCGAGGCCAGGCGCTCGGCCAAGGCGGCCTGGCGTGGCACCTCGAACGGCACCTGCTTCTGCGCCAGGGTGCGCTTGGCGCGCACGATGCGCTGGGCGATGGTCGGTTCCGGGGCCAGGAAGGCGCGCGCGATTTCCTCGGTGGCGAGCCCGCCGAGCAGGCGCAGGGTGAGCGCCACGCGCGCATCGGCCGCCAGCACCGGATGGCAGGCCACGAACATCAGCCGCAGCAGGTCATCGCCGATATCGTCCTGCAGGGCGTCGCTGTCGTCGGGCGAGGGCAGCGCCTGCGGTTCCAGCATGCTGCCGTGCTGCGCATGCAGGCCGGCCACGCGCTGGTGCTGGCGCAGCACGTCGATGGCGCGATTGCGCGCGGTGGTCATCAGCCACGCTCCGGGGTTGTCCGGGACGCCCTGCGCCGGCCAGCGCTCCAGCGCGGCCAGCCAGGTGTCCTGGGCCAGTTCTTCGGCACGCCCCACGTCGCCGCCCAGCATCCGCGCCAGGCGTGCGATCAGGGTCGGCGATTCCATCCGCCAGAGCGTCTCCAGTCGGTGCGACAGCGTGTTGTCCATGCGTGGATCAAAGCACCGGCCACGGACCTGCACAAGCCCGCCACCGGTGCCCTGGCCGGCTCACCCCGGCTCACCGTCCATGTGCGCGATCTCCCACAAGTGGCCATCCAGGTCCTGGAAACCACGCTGGTACATGAAGCCATAGTCCCGGGCCGGCATCGGCTCGCTGGCGCCGGCAGCCAGCGCCTTGTCCACCAGCGTATCGACCGCCTCGCGGCTGTCCGCCGACAGGCAGGTGATGACCTCGGTGCTGCTGCGTGCGTCGCTGATCGGCTTGGAGGTGAAGCCACTGAAGAAGGCCTCCACCAGCAACATCACGAAGATGCTGTCGCTGATGACCATGCAGGCGGCATTGTCATCGGTGAAGGTGGGGTTGAAGGTGTAGCCCAGCGCAGCGAAGAAGGCCTTGGAGGCCGGCAGGTCGCGCACGGGCAGGTTGACGAAGATCATCTGCGGCGATGTGGTCATGGTGGCGGTCCTTGGCCTGGCTCAGGGTTGCTTCATGCAGTTGACCATCCACGGCTTGCCGTAGCGGTCGATCAGGAAACCCCAGCGGTGCGCCCAGAACGTTTCGCCGATCGGCATCTTGACCTCGCCGCCCTCGGCCAGCGCGGTGAACACGCGCTCGGCCTCCTCCACCGTGTCCACCTCGATGTTGATCGTGGTGCTGTTCTCCCCGCCGCTGGACGGACCGTCGGCGGCCATCAGAATCGCGGTACCCACTTCGAGCTGGCTGTGGGCCACGTGGTCCAGGGTCTCCGGGGGCATCTGCCCGCAGCCGTCGGTGTTTTCCATCGGCGGCATGTCGCGGTACTTCATCTCCGAGGTGACCTTGCCGCCGAGCACCTGCGCATAGAAGGCCATCGCCTCGTGGGTCTTGCCGTTGAAGCCAAGGAACGGAATGAGTTTCATGGGAATGCTCCTGGTAGGGGATGGGTCAGCCGGCCGCGTCGATCTGGTCGCGTAGACGCTGTTCCTGGGCCTGTAATTCCGGGGTGAACGCAGCGCCGAAATCCTCGGCGCTGAGGATCGGGCGCAGTTCCACCACGTCGCCCGGGGCGAACGGGGCGCGGCTGAGCCACTCGGTGGCCTCGTCCAGCGAACGCACCTGCCAGAGCCAGAATCCGCAGACCAGCTCGCGGGTCTCGGCAAACGGGCCGTCGATGACCCGGGGCGGCTCGGTGCCGAAGGCCACCCGGCGCGCGCGCGAGGTCGGGTGCAGGCCCTCGCCGGCCAGCATGATCCCGGCCTGCACCAGCTGCTCGTTGTAGGCGCCCATGGCGCGGATGTCCTGCTCGGTCGGCAGTTGCCCGGCCTCGGTGGCTGCCGTTGCCTTGACCAGTACCATGACTTTCATCGGTGTCTCCTGAAGGCAGGCCCGGTGGGTGGGCCCTTCATGGATACAACGCACCGGCGCGGCGAAAATCGACATCCCGGCGAAACTATTTTTGCGACGGCATCCCCGCGTGGTCTTGACCCGCCTGAACAGGCGCTGCCTGTCGCGCTGCAACACGGGCGCCGTGCCGGCTGGGGCATCATGATCGCCCCGCTCCGGAGCCCATGCCATGCAGTTCCTGTTGCTGATCTACATCGACGAGCGCCTGCTGCAGGCCCTGCCCGGCGAGGAGTACGACCGCCTGATGCGCGAGTGCCTGCACCACGCCGATGCCCTGCAGGCCAGCGGTACGCTGGTGCTGGCCCAACAGCTGCAGCCGGTGGCCGATGCGCGCACCCTGCGCACCCGCCAAGGCCAGGCACGGATCACCGACGGGCCCTTTGCCGAGACCCACGAGCTGCTGGCCGGTTTCAACCTGATCCATGCGCGCGACCACGACGAGGCCCTGGGCATCGCCCGGCAGTTCCCGTGGTCACGCTTTGGCAGCATCGAAGTGCGGCCACTGGCCGACATGGACGCCGAACGCCGACGCGTCGGCGCCTGAGCCGGCGGCCTAGGGCAGCAGCGTGATCTTCAGTTCGCGCGCGCCCACGCCTTCATTGCCGCTGTAATCGCGGGCACTGGCGCGGATCACATAGTCGCCGGCCGGCAACGCATCCGGCTGCCAGCGTCCGGTTTCCACCACGCCGTCGCGCACGGTGTTGGTGACCAGGTAGCGGAACCGGGTCACCGCGCTCCCATGCACGGTGATGCCGCTGTCCGGGGCGTAGGCCACCACGGTGGCGCTGGTTTCCGGTGGCATGCGGTTGAACACGATGTTGAAGCGCGGCTGCTCGTAGCCGGCCAGCGGCTGGCCCTGCGCGTCCAGGATCTGGTAGCCCACCTGGTAGGCGCCCAGGCGTCGGCGCGGCAGGTTGCGGTCCACCTGGTCCCACGCTTCCACCACGATCTGCACGCCCGGGCCCAGGCGCGGCACCGCCACGCGGCCGTTGGCGCCCGCCTTGATCGGCTGGTCCAGGTCGTCGAGCAGTTCCACGCCGGTGATGCGCGGGGCGAATGCATCGGCGTAACCGACAAAGCCCAACGCCACTGCATTGCGCTCGAAGCCGCTGGCGCCCACGCTCAGGTGCACGTGCGCCATGCGGTTGATGCTGCCCAGCGGTTCGCCCACGGAGAAACGCGTGCCGCGACGGACCCGGACCCGCTCCAGCGTGCCGTCCTCGCCCAGCACCTGCTGCCAGCGCGGATCGAAGGCCTGGCCGCGCGGGTCCCGGCCGACCTGCATGTGGATGTACTTCAGCCGCCCCAGCGCCAGGCCCTCGCCCTGGCCGCCCACCGCCCAGCTGGCCGCCGCGCTGTCCACCTTGGCGTCGGCGATGGCCAGCACCCGCTGGCCGACATCGCCGCGGATGTCGAAGCCGCCATGCAGGTGGTGGCGGCTCTCGCCGGTGAAGTTGCCGCGCACCTCGCCCAGCGTGCCCACCACCTCATGCCAGCCATCCTGCGGTGCCAGCGGCCAGCGCCCGGCGGTGGCCGGCAGCGGCGCATCGGCGGCCGGACCGGTCAACGCCGGTGCCGGCACTTCGCCGGCGCCCGCCGCGCGCAGCCGGTGCACCCGGTAGGCCGCGGCATCGGCCAGGTACAGGCCGCCCGCGGCGTCCAGCGCCAGGCCGCTGGGCCGGGCAAAGCGCGGCTGCGGCGCCACCCCGGCCAGCGCCACCTGGTGGCCCTGCGCGGAGACCTGCACCACCTTGCCGTTGCTGTCGCCCACATAGAGCACATCGTCATGGGTGACCGCCACCGACAGCGGGCCGCTGAGCAGCCCGCCGCCCACCACCTGGGTACGCAGCATGCCGTCCGGCGACAAGCGCCGGATCGCATCGTTGTAGAGGTCGGCGATGAGCAGGTTGCCGTGCGCATCCAGCGCCAGTGCCACCGGCGTGTCCAGCCGCGACTCGGCGCCGAAGCCATCCACATTGCCCGGCGTGGCGCCACCGGCCAGCGTGCGTACGCGGCCATCGGCTTCGATCACGCGGATGCGGTCATTGTAGGTGTCGGCCACGAACACCCGGCCGGCGGCATCCACGGCCACGCCCATCGGTGCATCGAAGCGCGCCTGCGCCGCCGGGCCGTCGGCAAACCCCGCCTGGCCATCGCCGGCCAGCGTGGTCACCGCGCCGTCGGTGCCGATCCGGCGGATGCGGTGGTTGCCGGTATCGGCGACGTAGACGTTGCCCGCCGCGTCCAGCGCGATGCCCGAGGGCGTATGGAACTGCGCCTGCAGTGCCGGACCATCGCGCCAGCCTTCGCCGTTGCCGGCCAGCGTATCCACCCGGCCATCGGGGTAGAGGCGGCGGATGCGGTTGTTGTCGCCCGCATCGGCGATGTAGGCCACGCCCTGCGCATCGATCGCCAGCGCATAGGGATCTGCAAACCGTGCCTGCGCGCCGGCGCCTTCGCGCAGGCCATCCACGCCGTCGCCGGCCACCGTCTCGATGCGCGCCCGCCAGCCCAGCGGCGTCGGCAGCGGACCCTGCGCCAGCGGCGTCTGCGCCGCGGGATACCGGAACGTCCATGCCAGCCCTGCCGCGGTGATCACCACCACCACCGCCACCATCCAGTGCCAACGTTTCATTGCGTTCCTTGCCGTCGTTCGGGCCACGACCTTAAACGTTGCCTGCGCGTGTGGAAACCCCGCGCGCTTGTGTCATCGGCAGGTTCCGGGTTCAATCCCTGCTCCCACCACGGAAGGTTGATCCATGTCGAGTTTGCGACACCGCTTCGCCGGCACGTTGCTGCTGGCCCTGCTCGGGCTGCCCGGTACAGCCGCCGTTGCCAACACCGCCGTGCCCACCGCGACCTCGTTCGACGCGCTGGCCAAGCTGCTGACAGACGCAGTGGAGATGGCCAAGGAAGGCGACAGCGTCGGGGCGCTGAACGATTTCGCCAAGGTCTTTGCCGATCCGGGCTTCGCGCGGCTCCCGGCGCAGTTGCGCCTGGAAGGCTGGGTCTGGGCAGGGCGCACCGCGTTCAACGCACGCCTGCCCGGCGACGCGCGGCGCTACCTGGAGGCCGCGTTGAAGGAGTCGCCGGACGACGCGCGTGCGCAGTACGCGCTGGGGCGGCTGCTGTTGTCGCAGGGCGAAGTGGTGGAAGGCGCTCGCACGATCACCCGCGCATTGCGCTCCCCGGATGCACCCCTGGGCGACTTCGACCCGCAGATGGCCTACCAGCTGATCGAGCGGCTGCAGGACCAGCCCGAGGTGCGCCGTGACCTGCTGCAGGTGCTGTTCGACCGCAAGTGGCAGAACGATGGCATCGAGCCGGCGCAGCTGTGGCTGCAGCTGGCCACCCTGCAGGCCGATACCGGGCAGCGCGATCGCCTGGCCACCACGCTGGCGCGCATCGACACCCCGATGGAGATCGTGGCGCTGCGCACCGACAGGCGCTTCGATGGCGTGGTGGATCGGAACGATCCACGCTGGGACCCCGTCGCAGCCACGCGCCGCCATCTGGACGTGCTGCGCGTGTCGGCGCTGCTGCGCCCCGAACGCGGCGAACGGCTGATCGAGCTGTGCGAAATGCTGCTGCTGGTGGGCGAGCACCAGCAGGTGCTGGACACTACCCAATCGCTGTACGCACGCCTGAGCGATCCCAGCGCTCCGCGCCGTTTCGAGGGCGGGCTGTATGCCGGATGGTTGCTGGTGCAGCGGGCCCGCGCCGAGCAACGGCTGGGTCGCGACGACGCCACCACCGCCACCCTGGCGCTGGCGGCGGAGATCTCCGACCCTGCCGCCGAGACCACCATCCCCACCCTCGGCCTGTCCATCTGGTACATGGCCCGGCAACAGCCCCGGCAGGCGCTGGACGCCCTGGCCGGGCTGGACCAGGGCGAGGTCTTCGGCGAGGTCCTGCGCCAATGGGTGCGCTACATCGCCTATCGCGGCCAGGGCAACCTGTCCGGTGCGGCCAGTGCGCGCCGCTGGCTGCAGGACAACAATGGCCTGGGCCGCGAGGCCTACCTGGAGGTGCTGCTGGAAGAACAGCGCACCGACGAGGCGGCGGCCTGGTTGATTGCCCAGCTTCAGTCGCCGCGCTACCGCCAGGACATCCTGGTCAAGCTGCAGACCTACCGCAGTTTGCCGCCGCAGCCCGGCGACGCCGTCCGCGACCAGCGCAGGGACGCCGTGTTGAAGCGCGATGACGTGCGCCGCGCGGTGGAGGCGGTGGGCCGCATCGAGACCCAGCCCCTGCATGACCGTGGCATGTGGCGGTAAGCGCCGCGCGCTGACCCGGCCGCCACCCTAGCGCGCCGGGGTTTCCACCTTGAAGCCCATCGCCTCGCGATACCGCTGGTACAACGCGCTCACCTTTTCCACGTACGCCAGCGTCTCGGCGTAGGGCGGCACGCCCTTGTAGCGGGTCACCGCGCCGATCCCGGCGTTGTAGGCCGCCGCCGCCAACGTGCGGTCGCCCTTGTAGCGTTTCAGCAGCGCCTTCATGTAGCGCGCCCCGCCGTTGATCGACTGCTCGGCCGACAACGGATCGGCCACGCCGAATTCGGTCGCGGTATCGGGCATCAGCTGCATCACGCCCTGCGCGCCCTTGGGCGAAACCGCGCCGGCGTCGAAGCCGCTTTCGGCATGGGCGATCGCGCGCAGCCAGGCATCATCCACCCCGGTAGCCTTGGCCGCGGCCTTGAACTGCCTGGCGTGGCGATTGAGCTGCGGCGTGCCGACCTTGCCCAGCCCCTCGTGTGCCGGCTCGCCGGGCGGGGTGGCCACGGTGAACTTCAGGAACACGCGCGAGCCGGGCAGGTTGCGCGTGGAATACACCAGCGCACCGTCCTGCTCGCGTTCGTACAGGGTGCCGCTGAAGATGCCCATGTTGCCCCACAGGTTGGGGGTCTGCACGGCGCTGTCATCGATCTGCTGCGGCGTGCACTTCGAGCCCGGCTCGGGCGCGGTGGCCAGGCTCACGGTGTTGTCCCGCACGCAGCGGTACACCGTGCGCGCCGATGCCGCCCACGGCAACAGCAACGACAGCAGGGCCAACGTGGCAGGCAGGGTCGGTTTCATCGGCTCGGTTCGGGGCACGCAGGTCGTGCGGCGCGATCATCCGGCGGTGGCCGCGAACCGAAGGTGAATACCGGGCCCGCCACCGTGGCGGGCCCGGGGCCGACTCAGCGGCGCCGGCCCGCCAGGCGCTTGCCGGCATAGCCCAGGCCCAGCAGCAGGAACCACAGCGGACTGATCGCCAGCGCATACAGGGTGTCCGGCTGCAGGGTCAGCAGCACCAGCACGAACACGAAGAACACCAGGCAGGCCACGCACATGAAGACGCCGCCCGGCATCTTGAACCTGGATGCCGCGTGCAGCTGCGGGCGACGGCGGCGGTACACGATGTACGAACACAGGATCAGCGACCACACGAACATGAACAGCACCGCCGCCAGCGTGGTGACCAGGGTGAAGGCGGTGACCAGGTTGGGGATCAGGTAGATCAGCATCGCCCCCAGCAGCAGGCAGATGCACGAGAACAGCAGCCCGCGCGCCGGCACCGCTGCCCGCGACAGCCGCGCGAACATGCCCGGGGCGTGCCCCTCCTCGGCCAGGCCGTACATCATCCGGCTGGTGGAGAAGATGCCGCTGTTGGCCGAAGAGGTGGCCGAGGTGAGCACCACGAAGTTGATCAGGCTGGCCGCGGCCGGGATGCCGGCCAGCACGAACAGCTCCACGAACGGGCTCTTGCCCGGCACCACGTCGCGCCACGGGGTCACGGCCATGATCGCGATCAGCGCCAGCACGTAGAACACGATGATGCGGATCGGGATGGAGTTGATCGCCTTGGGCAGGTTGCGCTCGGGGTCGGCGGTTTCGGCTGCGGTGGTGCCCACCAGCTCGATGCCGACGAAGGCGAACACCGCGATCTGGAACCCGGCGAAGAACCCGGCCAGGCCCATCGGGAACAGGCCGCCGTCATTCCACAGATTGGCGAAGGAGGCCTGGTGCCCGGAGGGCGCGGTGAAGCCCCACGCCACCAGCCCGAAACCGGTGATGATCAGCGCGCAGATGGCGATGATCTTGATCAGCGCGAACCAGAACTCCATCTCGCCAAACAGCTTCACCGTCACCAGGTTCAGGCTCAGCAGCAGGATCACGCACAGCAGCGCCGGTATCCACGGCGCCAGGTCGGGGAACCAGAACTGGGCGTAGGCGGCGATGGCGATCACATCGGCGATGGCGGTGATGATCCAGCAGAACCAGTAGGTCCATCCGCAGAAGAAGCCGGCCCACGGACCGAGCAGGTCGGTGGAGAAGTCGATGAACGACTTGTACGCCAGGTTGGACAGCAACAGCTCGCCCATCGCGCGCATCACGAAGAACAGCATGGCGCCGATGATCAGGTAGACCAGCACGATTGACGGACCGGCCAGGCTGATGGTCTTGCCCGAGCCCATGAACAGCCCGGTGCCGATGGCACCACCGATGGCGATCAGCTGCAGGTGGCGGTTGGAGAGACTACGCCGGAGGTGTTCCGGCGGGACGGCAGGATCGGTCATGGGCGGGGCCAGCGGGGCGAAGGCTTGAACATAGAAGAGCCACGCCGGTTTGACCACTGCCGCGTGCACCGGCTCCGACAGCGGCTGTCGGCTTCACCACCGCGCCCAGCCCCGACCCGCTGCCAGCGGATACCCCCACAGGGCATTGCGCACATGCCCGGTTCCCTTCCCCGGCCGGTGATGGTGAGATAGCGCACCGGGCCACGGATGGGTCGTGCCTGCGCTCGCCATTGGCCAGTCCCCCTCCCCTTGGGCATCGAGGTCCGCTTGAACCGCGCCAGGATCATCGCCACCACCGTGCTGCTCGCCCTGCTGGGCGCGATCATCCCGATCGCCGCCTTGGGGTATTTCACCTGGAGCCGGGCCACCGATACCGAACAACGCCGGCTGCAACTCACCGCCGAACGCACCCTGCAACGCGCCCACCGCGCCTACGAGGCGGGCATGGTGGCACTGCGCCGGCTCGAGCAGAGCCCGCTGGAGCCGTGCTCGCCCGAGCATCTGCACCTGATGCGCGCCCTGGTGCTCAGCACCCACTCGGCCGAACAGGCCGGCTACTTCGAGGACGGCCGCCTGCGCTGCACCTCCTGGGGCCCGATGGAGCAGCACGTCCCCTCGCCCACCCCGGACCATGTCACTGCCGATGGCGCCGGCATCACCCTGGACGTGCGCCCGCTGGCCGGTGATGGTGCTGCCCTGCTGTCGCTGCAGTACGGCCGCTACGACATCCTGATGGACCCCGAGCGCTTCGTGGATGTCATCGCCGACCCCAACGTGCGGCTGGCCGTGGCCAGCCCGGATGGGCGCCTGATGGCCCAGCAGGACCTGCCCGACCAGCAGCTGCTGCAACGCCTGCTGCGCAACCCGCACACGGGCATGGACAGCCATACCCTCTACGCCACCGCGCAGGACCAGGAATGGCTGGCCATCGCCACCGCTCCGCGCACCGACCTGATCGCCAGCTTCCGCCAGCAGTTCCGCCAGTTCATCCCGCTGGGCGTGCTCGGCGCCCTCGCCGCGGTGGGCGGGGTGGTGTGGCTGTCGCGGCGCCGGCTGTCGCTGCGCGGCGAGCTGGCCACCGCCGTGCGCCGGCGCGAGTTCTTCATGCATTACCAGCCCATCATCGAACTGGACACCGGCATCTGCGTGGGCGCCGAGGCGCTGGTGCGCTGGACCCGCCCGGATGGCACCCAGGTGCGCCCGGACCTGTTCATACCCCTGGCCGAAGAACACGGCCTGATCGAGGCGCTTACCGACCAGGTCATCGAGCGGGTGATCCAGGACATGCGCGGGCTTCTGGTGCAGGACCGCAGCGCCCACGTGGCCATCAATCTGTCCGCCGGCGATGTCAGCAGCGGGCGCGCACTGAAAGTGGTGGCGGCCAAGCTGGCCGGTACCGGCATCCATCCGCAGCAGATCTGGCTGGAGGCCACCGAACGCGGCTTCATCGACATCCAGCGCGCGCGCGCCGCCCTGGCCATGGCGCGGCGCGCCGGGCATTGCGTGGCCATCGACGATTTCGGCGTGGGCTATTCCAGCCTGCAGTACCTGCAGCAGCTGCCGCTGGACGCCCTGAAGATCGACAAGTCCTTCATCGATGCCATCGGCACCGACAGCGCCATCAGCCCGGTCACCTCGCACATCATCGACATGGCCAAGACCCTGGGCCTGTTCACTGTGGCCGAAGGCATCGAAACCCCCGCCCAGCTGGCCTATCTGCAGGCACGCCAGGTCGAGTTCGGGCAGGGCTGGCTGTTTTCGCGGCCGCTGGCGCCGGAGGCCTTCGCCGCGTTCCACCGCCAGCGCCTGCAGCAGTACGGCAAGGCGCGCGAGAACATGCAGAACCCCAACAGCGCGGTGGAAGACTGAGCGCGCCCGCTGCTTACTCGTGCTCGATGCCGGCCAGGTCCATCACCCAGTACGGCATCCCCGGCTCGCCGGCATAGAAGCTGCGCGGCTTGCCCTCGGCCATTGCCCAACGATGGATCCAGGTGATGCCGCCGGCGCCGTTGTAGCCGTCGGCATGGGCATATGCCGGGTCCTGCAACGCCTGTTCCAGGGGGATGAAGGTGTAGCCACGGCGTTGCGTGGCGGCGATCAGCTCGCCGATGCAGTCGGCATTGAGCGCGTTGGCGTGCATCAACCACACCTGCGCCAGCGGCCGCCCCAGCAGCTGCTGCGACTGGTCCTGGAAGTAATCCAGCTTGTTGAGCATGTACGGCACGTAGCCGCGCCGCAGTTGCCGCAGCCGCGCCTCGCGCACCACGGGATCGGTTTCGGTATCGCGCACCTTGTCGTAGGCGAAGGCCCAGATCCACTCGCTGTTGTCCACCGTGACCGGTGCGATCCGGTAGCCATGCTGGTCCAGGAAGGCGGCCAGCGCGGCCCGCTCCTGCGGGCTTTGGCCGGCGCGCAGGTAAGGGTGGCGGAACCAGCGCGGCGCGCGGCCATGCTCGGCCAGCAACGGGCGCAGGGTCCGCTCACCGCGCAGGATGTCCTGCTCGTAGGCCGGCAGCCCGACCGCGTGCAGGTCCACGTGGCCGTAGGTGTGGTTGCCCAGCTCGAAGCCGGCATCGCGCCAGTCGCGCAGCATCTGCACGCGCGCCGGCTGCACCTGCCCGTCCTGCTCCAGCTTGCGCTCGTTGACGAAGCCCACCACCGGTACCCGTGCGGCCTTCAGCGCCGCCAGCAACTGCGCGTGGCGCTGCGCCAGCTCCGGGTCATCGCGCTCGTCCAGGCGCTGCCAGGGCAGATCATCGATGGTCAGCGCGATGCGCTGGTCCGGCGCGGCCCGTACCGCCGCAGCCAGGCCCAACAGGCCCCATCCCATCCAACGCAACACGGTAAGGCGCACGCACTGCTCCCGCAGGGTAGAAGGAGCGCAGCATAGCGCCCGCCACTTCCCGCGCGTGTTGGCCTCCCTGGCAGGCGCGCCGGGACGTGCCCGGCGCCGGTGCGCTCAGTGCACCGCAGCGGCCCATGCACGTGGCCGCTGCACCACCACCGCCAGCGTCATCACCAGCACTACCAGCAGCACACCCGGCAGCCAGCGCTCGCCCAGGGTTTCCAGGATCACCCCGCCGACCACCCCGCCGATGGCAATCGCCAGGTTCCAACCGGTCACCACGAACGACTGGGCGATATCACCGGCCACCCCGGCCCGGCGCGCCACTGCGGTCTGGAACAACGTCGGCACGCCGCCAAAGGCCACGCCCCACACCACGGTGCCCACCAGCAGCACCCCCGGCGACGCCGGCCACAACGCGAACGCCAGCGCCGCCAGCACGAAGCCCAGCGTGCTGGCCATCACCAGTTCGCGCAGCCAGCGGTCCACCCACAGCCCGGTCAGCCAGATGCCCAGCAGCGAGGCCACCCCGAACACCAGCAGCAGGCGGTCCAGCCACGCCACCGCCCCGGCCAACGCGGCAAACGGTTCGATGTAGGTGTAGAGCACGTTGTGCGCCAGCACGAACAGGAACATGGTCAAAAGTGCCGCGCGCATGCCGGGCAGGCGCCACACCGTGCCCAGCCGATGACGGCCACCGGCGCCGGATGCCGGCAGCGCCGGCAAGGCCAGCCGCGCCCACAGCAGCAGGCCCACGCTGAGCAGCGACATCAACCCGAAGGCCCAGCGCCAGCCGATGGTCTGGCCCAGCAGCGTGCCGGCCGGGATGCCCAGCGACAACGCCAGCGGCGTACCCACCATCGCCACCGCGATCGCCCGGCCCTGCAGGCGCGGCACCACCATGCGGCTGGCATATCCGGCCACCAGCGACCACAACAGCCCGGCACTGATCCCGGCGATGAAACGCGCCACCAGCATCACCGCATAGTGGTGGGTGAACGCAGTGATCGTGTTCACCAGCACGAACCCGGCGATCGCCGCCAGCAGCAGCGGTCGCCGTGGCAGGCGCTGGGTCAGCGCGGTCATCGGCAGCGCGGCGACCAGCGAGCCGATCGCGTAGATCGTCACCAGCTGCCCCACCAGCGCGCGGCTGACGCCGAGGTCGGCGCTCATCGGCGACAACAGGCCGGCCGGCAGCGCCTCGGTCAGGATGGTGACAAACCCGGCGCAGGCCAGCGCCAGCAACCCGGCCAGGGGCAGCCGCGCAGCCGCCGCCGGCGCGGCGTCGATCGCCGCGCTGCCGGCCTGCCCGCCGGTGCCGGCGCCGCTCATGCCGCGCGCTCCAGCGCTCGGGCCACCGGCAGCGGCCTGCGGCCGGCCACGCCGGAGGTGGCCCGCCAGGAGGTGAGGTCGGGAGAAACGAGGGAGACGGGGAACATGGCGATCGGCCGGGGAAAGAGGGAGCGCCATGCTCGGGGTTTGGCGCGGCGGCAAACAGCCAGGCATCGCTCCGTACATTCAGGACCCCACAATCCGCAATCAGCCAAGGCCGCGGCCCAGGCAGGGAGGCAGGTGGGCGACCGTGCCCGCATCGCAGCGTCCCATCCGCGCCTGCGCGCAGCGCCACCGGGCCGCTAGAGTGTCCCTTCCCCACCTACGGTTCGGCCATGTCGGCACTGGAAAACCTTGGCAACCTGCAGACCTTCGTGCATGTCGCCGATACCCGCAGCTTTGTCGAAACCGGGCGCCTGCTCGGCGTCTCGGCCTCGGCGGTCGGCAAGACCATCACCCGCCTGGAGCAGGCGCTTGGCGTGCGCCTGTTCCATCGCAGCACCCGCAGCGTCACCCTTACCGCCGAGGGCGAGCGCTTCCTGCTGCGCTGTCGGCGCATCCTCGACGAACTCGATGCCGGTCGCACCGAACTGGCCCAGCAGGCCGCCGCGCCGTGCGGGGTGCTGCGGCTGAGCCTGCCGCTGGTGGGCGACCTGTCGCTGCCGATCCTCTCCGCGTTCATGGCCGCCTATCCCGGCATCCGCCTGGAGCTGGATTTCGATGACCGCCTGGTGGATGTGATCGAAGAAGGATTCGATGCCGTGCTGCGGGTCGGCGAGCCCAGCGACTCGCGGCTCAGCGCGCGCCGGTTGGGCGTGTTCCCGCGCTACCTGGTGGCCTCGCCGGAGTACCTGGCCCGGCGCGGCACCCCGCAGTGCCCCAGCGACCTGCTGGCCCACGACTGCCTGCACTACCGCTTCCCCAGCAGCGGCAAGCTGGAACCGTGGCCGTTGCCACGCGCCCCGGGGGAAGCGGCGCTGGAATTGCCGGTGTCGATGGTCTCCAACACCATCGAGGCGCGCCTGGCCTTCGCCCTGGCCGGGCGCGGGATCGGCTACATCCCCGAGCACTCGGTGCGCCAGGCCCTGGCCGACGGCCACCTGGTGCGCGTGTTGCCCGAGCAGATCCACGCCTGTGGCACCTTCCATCTGCTCTGGCCCTCCGGCCGCCACGTGCTGCCCAAGCTGCGGGTGTTCATCGATTTCGTCAGCGCCCGTCTCACCGGCGTGAGCCCCTGAACAGCGCCGGTTCACCGCCGTGGCGGGCGCAGAATCTATACTGGCCGCGCGACAGCCAGTCGCCTGTGTAATGAGGTATGCCCGCATGCGCCAGTGATGCCCCGCCGTCTGTCTGACGGCCTGTGTCCTTCCCGCCCCGTGCGTGAAGGGAACCCACGGCATCCCTGGAGGTCGCATGACCGCATTCTCCCTCACGCTCGACCGCGTGACCTGCACCCTGCCCGATGGCCGGGTGTTGTTTTCCGATCTGACCACCCACTTCGACACCACCCCCACCGGCCTGGTGGGGCGCAATGGCGTCGGCAAGAGCGTGCTGGCCCGCGTGCTGGCCGGCCAGCGCGCGCCCAGCGCCGGCCACGTCCAGTGCCACGGCCGGGTGCACCTGCTGGCCCAGCACAGCGGTGCGCCGGCGGGCAGCATCGCCGACCTGGCCGGCGTGGCCGCGCTGCTGGATGCGTTGGCGCGTATCGAGGCTGGCAGCATCGACCCCGCCGACTTCAGCGTCGTGGGCGAGCGCTGGAACATCCGCGAGCAGCTGCGGGCACAGTGGCAGCAGTTGGGATTGCCGGCCCTGGATCCGGCGCGGCCGGCCGCCTCGCTCAGCGGCGGCCAGGCGATGCAGGTAGCGCTCGGCGGCGCGCTGCTGTCCCAGGCCGACGGCCTGATCCTCGACGAGCCCAGCAACCATCTCGATGCCCACCATCGCACGCGCCTGCTGGATGCATTGGCGCAGTGGCGCGGCGGCCTGATCGTGATCAGCCACGATCGCAGCGTGCTGCGCGCGATGCAGCGCATCGTGGAACTCACGCCGGCCGGGCTGCGCAGCTATGGCGGCAACTACGACCTGTATGCCGCGCAGAAGCACGACGAGCACAGCGCTGCCAGTGACCTGCTGGCGCTGCGCAAGCGCGAGCGACGACAGCAGCACGATGCCGTCCGCGATCAACGCGAGCGGCTCGCGCACCGCCAGGCGCGCGCGCAACGCAACGCACGCACGGCCAACCAGGCGCCGATCCTGCTGGGTGGCATGAAGAACCGCAGCGAGCACAGCGCCGGGCGCTGGCAGGCGCAGCAGCTGGAACGCAGCGCGGCGGTGGACGCCCGCGTGCGCGAGGCCGCCGCCCAGCTCGACCAGGCTGTCGAGATTGCCCTGCTGCCACCCCAACCCGGCGCGCCCGGGCCGCAGCGCGTCGCCGACCTGGTCGACGTACCCCTGCCGTGGGTAGCGCCGCCGTGGCAGCAGATCACCCTGTGCGTGCAGCGTGGCCAACGCATTGGCGTGCGCGGGCCCAACGGTAGTGGCAAATCGACCCTGTTGCGGCTGCTCGCTGGCCAGTGCCAGGCCGTGGCCGGCCGCTGCACCGTGGCAGCCGGCACCGCGCTGCTCGACCAATCGCTGTCGTCGCTGCCTGCGCAGGCAACGGCGCTGTCGCTGCTGCGCGATGCCCATCCCGGGGCCGGCGACGCCCTGGCGCGCACCCGGCTGGCCCTGCTCGGCCTGGATGCCGAGCGCAGCCTGCGCCCGCTGTCCACGCTGAGCGGTGGCGAACGCCTGAAGGCCGCATTGGCCGCTCTGTTGTACGCACGCGTGCCACCGCAGTTGCTGTTGCTGGACGAACCGGGCAACCACCTCGACCTGCGCTCGCTGGCCGCGCTGGAGCAGATGCTCAGCCAGTTCCCGGGCACGCTGGTGATCGTCTCGCACGACCCGACGCTGTTGGATGCGGTGGCACTCACCCACCATCTGGATGCCACGCCCACCGGCTGGCGGCTGGCGCCGGTGTAAGGCCGGCGCCGGCTCAGTCGCCGCCGCGCCGCGTCCACGCCGGGAAGGCATCAGGCAACCGCTGCCACAGCATCGGCCCGGCGTGCATCTCCGCGTCGGTAAGCAGGCAGGCATCGAATTCGGCGCGCACCGCACGTTCGTCCATCGCCACCCCGATCACCGCCAGCTCCTGGCGGCGATCGCCCCACCAGGGGTGCCACATGCGGCGCATCGCCTGGTACTCGCCGGCATCACCCACTTCCTCCATGCCCGGCATCGGCGCGGTCCAGCACGATGCATGCTGCCGTACCCAGCCCACATCGGTGTACGGCACGCGCGGCACGGGCAGCAGCGGCGCGGTGTCTTCCAGCCCGGCCTCCACCCGCTGCCGCGCGGCATACCAGAAGCCGGCCGCTTCGGTGCGCGTGGCCGCGCCCACGCTGGACAGCTCGCCCACCCAGTCCATGCGGTTGGCCAGCCAGAAGAAGCCCTTGCTGCGGATCACCGGCCCCAGGCCCTGCGCCAGCAGGCGCGCAAAGCGCTGCGGATGGAACGGCCGCCGCGCGCGGTACACGAAGCTGCTGATGCCGTATTCCTCGGTCTCCGGCGTATGCACGCCGCGCAGCGCCTGCATCCAGCCCGGCGCCAATTGCGCCTTGACGAAATCGAAGCGGCGCGTGTCCAGGACCTCATGCAGCGGCACGTTGCCGTGCTCGGACAACACCAGCCGGGCCTCGCGATTCATCGCACGCAACACCGCCAGCGTGGATTGCAGTACCTCGTCGTCGATCAGGTCGCATTTGCTCACCACGATCACGTCGGCAAACTCGACCTGCTCACCCAGCAGGTTGACCACCCCGCGCACGTCCTCGGCGCCAGCCTGCTGGCCACGGTCGGCGAGGCGGTCGGTACTGCTGAAATCACGCAGGAACTGCTGGCCATCCACCACCGTCACCAGCGTGTCCAGGCGGGCGATGTCATTGAGGCAGAAGCCCTGCTCATCGCGTACCGAGAAGGTGGCCGCCACCGGCATCGGCTCGGCGATGCCGGTGGACTCGATCAGCAGGTAGTCATAGCGCCGCTCGGCGGCCAGCCGCTTCACCTCCTGCAGCAGGTCCTCGCGCAGGGTGCAGCAGATGCAGCCGTTGCTGAACTCCACCAGCGTTTCTTCGGTACGGCTCAGCGCCGCCCCGCCATCGCGCAGCAGCTGCGCATCGATGTTGATCTCGCTCATGTCGTTGACGATCACCGCCACCCGCCGCCCCTCGCGGTTGCGCAACACCTGGTTGAGCAGGGTGGTCTTGCCGGCGCCGAGGAAACCGGACAACACGGTCACCGGCAGGCGGGGGTCGGGGGGAGCAGCGATGGCAGTCATGGCAGGACCGGATGAGGAAGATCAGGAAATGTTACTATATAACACTTACTTCGCCAGGGCCCCCACCCATGAAACGTTCCTCCAGCCTGCTCGATGCCGGTGCCATCGCCCTGTCCAGCCTGTGCCTGCTGCACTGCCTGGCCCTGCCGATCCTGGCCGCCACCCTGCCCTTGTTCGGGGTGTGGGCGCAGGCCGAATGGGTGCACGTGCTGTTCGTGGCCATCGCCGCCCCGCTCACCGGGTTCGCCCTGTGGCGCGCGCACCGCCAGCACCCCCTGCCCGCGGCCGCGCTCAGCAGTGCCGTGCTCGGCCTGCTGCTGTTGCTGGCCGGTGCCGCCGAGTGGCCCAGCCACGACAGCGAAACCCCGATGACCGTCGCCGGCAGCCTGCTGCTGGCGGCCACGCATGTGTGGAACGCATGGCGGCGGCATCGGCATTGAGTGGGCAAGACCACCGGTTGGCATTGCAATAGCATCATCGAGCATGGGCAAGCGGAAGAACGGCCCGATCCGGACCGCTCCCCGTGCCTTCCGTCCCACGCAGTGGTTTTCGTCGTGGCGAACGCGCCCACGGGTAGCGCCGTGGCCGGGACGAACGCCCTCTCCACCGGCAGTAGTCGCTTCCAGGGCTCTCAAGCAGAGTCAATGCAGGGAAGCGTTCGAGTCGACGGTCGATGCACCACCTACGTCTCGCAGCATTTCGCAAACCCCTTCACAGGCAGTCACATCGCGCAGGTGAGCTGCATTGTTCACGAGCCGCGCTTTGTAACAACCGGCATGGAAGGCTGCGTACCCAAGCCATGCGGCAACGCTGCCGGCACCCTCTCGGTACGGTTAGCCGCGCCCACGCCTTCCCGCTGGCGTACTTTGCATGCGGCGCTTACCAGCGGCAGCTGCAAACGTTGCTGGACGCTTACCTCCCGCAGGCGCGCAGCAGCCTGACCAGCGCTTGGGCCTCGGTGGCACGCTCGGCCGGATCGGTCGGGCTCACCCCCTGCTGCTGGATCAGCGGTGCAGCAGCATCGACACGATGAACACCGCCAGCGGCACCGCCCCCAGCAGCGTGCCCACGATACCCAGCCACGCCCAGCGTTCCTGACGCACGCGCGAGCCCAGCGCCGCCAGCAACCCGACCACCGCCGAGGCCAGCACGCCGATCGACACCCCGGTGGTGCTGGCACCTGCGGTCACGCCGTGGTTGGCCCACTGCGCGGCGTAACCCATCGCCGCGCCGACCGGCAGCGCTGCAAAGCTGACCAGCCCCAACCACGGCGCCCGCTGCACGTTTGCCTTTACGGCAGGCGCTGCGGCCGCGCCCGGGTGACTGTCTGCGTGCATGGATATTCCTCCGCGGGGAACGGTCCCCGCCCCCAAGCGTCCTGCACTTGGGCCGCAAGCACAAGGCACGCTCTACACATCCGTGCGCGTGAGGCGGCCGTACACTGCCGGAAAACCCGCCCAGGATGCCCGCCATGCGCCCCGTCCTTTGCCTGCTGTTGTTCGCCCCGCTGCTGCTCGGTGCCTGCCGCAACGCCGACAACGCTGCCGGGGTGCACTCCGCCGACCCGATGCTGGGCTGTTACGCCACTCATCCGCGCAAGCCGGCCGAGTTCCGCATCGAGCAGCAGCAGGGCCAGTACTACGTGGTGTTCAACCGCGACGAGCAGTGGCAGCGCGACGATACCGCGCTGCAGGTGGCCACCGGCGCCGAGCTCGGCCGCTACTTCAAGGAGGATGCGGACCAGATCGACAAGGCGCTGCTGCGCCCCAGCGGCGGATTTGGCCTTTTCCACCTCGTACCCGGAGCCCGGCTCAGCGGCAAGGCGGGCAACAGCGACTACATGGCGCTGGTGCTGATCGGCGCCGGCCCGGTGTTCAAGGTGCGCTGCGGCTGAGGCCACCGCGGCCGGGGAGCCGCGGATGTGCAGTTGCCGGTGCCGATGTGCCGGCCGCGCTCCCCACCCCCGGCAGTGCGGGCCTGGCCGCGTCCTGCATGCAAGCGCCCATGACCCGCCTGCACGCCGTCCAACGCGGCAGACCGATGCCTTCCTGCATCGCGTCTGGCCCTTGCCCGCACCCCGCACTGCCGGCCGCGTGTATGTCCGTGTGCGCCCGCCCCACAACCGGCCGCGGCAGCGCCCCATCCGCACCGCCGTACACCGGGGCAGCAGGCGGCCGTACTTCAACATGGCTCCCCCTCGCCGCCGAGGCGGTGGATGGAGCTGTACGGCCACTGCGCCGCATCGCGCACATGGCCATGCTTGACCGGGTTCTGGTGCACATACGCCACGTGTCGCCGGAAATCCTCGCCATCCACGATCCGGTGCTCGCGGAAGCTGCTGTGCCAGAGAGGACGCGCGGTGCGGTCACGGCGCAGCACCGCGCGCGGTGGCATACCCGGCAACTGCCGATCGAAGATCGCCTGGATCTGGGTCCAACGCCGGTGCCCGTCATCATCGTTTTCCGGCAGCGTCCACACCCCATGCAGGTGGTCGGGCAGCACCACGATCGCATCGATCCGGAATGGCCGCGCCTGCCGGGCCACGCGGAACGCCAGTCGCAGCCCCTGCGCCTGCTCCACCAGCAGCCGGCTGCGCGGATCACGCAGGTGCGCACTGAAGAAGTACGCGTTGCCGGGTTGCCAGGGGTGGTGATCGCAGGGCATGGCCACAGTGTGCCGTTCGTACTGCGGCGCGAGGATGGGCGTGCGCCTGAACCTGTCCTCGGGCTTGGGTGCAATCGGCCATAGGGATCAGCGCGTGCGCCGCGTCAGGCCAGCGACCTGGGTCAGCGCTGCGCCGCCTCGCACGCGTGGCGGGCGTCACGTGCAAGGCCATCCAACAGGTGGCCATCCTCGCGCGCGGTCAGGCGCGCCACGGCCGCGGAGCCATCGGGCAACAGCCGGCGCACTGCCTGGCTGAGCGGCACCGAGACGCTGCGCAACGGCCCCCCGGTCGCGCCGGTGGCAACCACGCCCAACGTCCACGGCAGCAGCATCGGCGTCTGCGCACACCGGCGTACTATAGCCGCGCCGCCTGCCGCCGGGGTGCCGTCAGGCGCCGTTGCCGCCTTCTCGGGTACGATGCCCACCCCTTGGCCATGCCGCTGCCAGGCTGCCGTGCAGCCACGGCGCCCCGACTCCCGTGCCCCATTACACCGGTCCCCTGCTCACCCGCCCGCTTGCCGAAGCCCTCCTCCGCGCCCGCGACAGCGGTGCCGCCAGCTGGACCGGCTCGCTCGACCTGGCCCGCTCCACCGGCACCGCCACGCTGGCCGCCGATCACTGGATCTGGAAGGACCAGCGCCATGCGTATCCGGGCAAGACCAAGGACCGCACCCTGTACTACTGGGACGGGGAGGAATTCCTGGCGGTGTCGCGCTTCGGCACGGCGCTGATCAAGCTGGTGCCCACCGAATGGGACGCACCCACCTTCGAGATCGATGGCATCAAGATGCTGCCCAGCGCGCAGGTCTCCCCGTTCGAGGATGCGCGGCGCAAGGTGGCGCTGATCGCCCCGGCGGGCAAGACCGTGCTCGATACCTGTGGCGGGCTGGGCTACTTCGCTGCCTGCTGTCTGGACGGCGGGGTGGCCCGCATCCAGTCGTTCGAAAAGAATCCGGACGTCCTGTGGCTGCGCACGCTCAACCCGTGGTCGCCGGACCCCGAGGCGGCCAGCAGCGGCGGCCGTCTGTCGCTCACCCATGCCGATGTGTCGCAGGCCATCGAGGGCCTGGAGAGCAGCTCGGTGGATGCCATCCTGCATGACCCGCCGCGCTTTGGCATTGCCGGCGAGCTGTACTCGCAGGTGTTCTACGACCAGTTGGCACGGGTGATCCGCAAAGGCGGGCGGATGTTCCATTACACCGGCGCGCCCAACAAACTCACCAGTGGCCGCGACGTGCCGCGCGAGGTGGCCAAGCGCCTGGAGAAGGCCGGCTTCAAGGCTGACCTGGCGCTGGACGGCGTGCTCGCGGTGAGGCGCTGAGCACGGCGCCGCACGCCGGAATCCGAGCGGTCGTTGACCGCCCGGGTCAGTCCTCGCGGGGCAGCTTCTTCGCCCACATGTTGTCCACCAGATTGGGATAGACGCGGCCGTTTTCCTCGGCCCGCTGCCGCGCGGCCTCTTTCTGCGCCGGCGACAACGGCCGCGACTTGCCCTTGTTGGGCGTCGGCTTCTTCCACGGGGGCGTGCGAGGCGCGGGCATGATGGCGGTTACTTCTTCAGGAACGCCACCAGCGCCGCGTTGAACTGCTCCGGATGGCTGGCATTGCAGCCGTGCGGCGCGTCCTTGAGCACCACGGCCTCGCTGCCGGCAATGGCCGCATGGGTACGCTTGCCCGAGCCCTCGTAAGGCACCGTGCCGTCGCTGTCACCATGCAGCACCAGCGTGGGCACGCTCACCTTCTTCAGGTCCTCGCGGAAATCAGTGGTGGCAAAGGCCTGCATGCAGCCCAGCGCCGCGGTCTGGTCGGACTGCTGGCACAGCTTGATCGCCGCCTGGCGCTCGCTCTCGCTCACCTTCAGCGCGCCCTTGGCGCTGAAGAAATCGGTGGTGAAGTTGTCGAAGAAGCCATCGCGGTCGCGCTCCAGGTCCTGGCGCATCTGCTCGGCCTTGGACGGGGTGAGCGGGCCATCAGGGTTGTCGGCGGTCTGCAGCATGTACGGCGGCACCGCCGAGGCGAATACCACGCTACGCAGGCGCTGCTCGCCGTGGCGGGCGATGTAGCGGGCCACTTCGCCGCCGCCCATCGAGAAGCCCACCAAGGTGACATCCTGCAGGCCGAGGTCGTCGATCACCCCCGCCAGATCATCGGCCAGGGTGTCGTACTCATAGCCGTCGGCCGGCTTTTCCGAGCGCCCGAAGCCGCGCCGGTCGTAGGCCACCACGCGGTAGCCGGCGTTCTTCAGCACGGGCACCTGCGCCTTCCACGATTCGGCCGAGAGCGGCCAGCCGTGGATCAACACCACCGGGCGGCCGGAGCCACCGGTGTCTTCAACGTGCAGCTTGACGCGTGATGCCATGGGGCGCTCCTGTCGGTTGAATAGGCGTTCGATGCTAGGGCGCGCGGTTGACAGATGCTGTGAAAGAAACCGGCACCCCGATGACGCGGCGTGCACGTTGCCAGGCCGCTATCCGCCTTCGGCGGGGCGCCGGAGGACATCGTAGATGCCGGTAGACTCGATACTGACCAGATCCATGCTGCGGACCGCGAAATTGACGAACGTGCCGTCACCCGCTTTCGCCGCCGCGATCTCCGGCGCGCCGTAGACGAACACCACGCAGTCCTCACCGCTTTGCGCGTAGTTGGACAGGCGCTTCTCGTGCATCGCCCGCATCTCGGACGTCTTCAGGGTGTCTTTCCAGATCGTCAGCGTGGGCCGGCGCCGCTCTTTCAGCGTCGTGTCGGCAATGCTCTGGACGGCGCTGCTGAATTTGATGCGATACGCCTTTGCGTCTTCGGTGATCGTCGCAGTGCCCCAGTACACGCGCGTGCTTCCGCTCAGCTGCGGCCGCTTGTAGAAGATGCACTCGAACATCTCCTTGTAGCTGAGCGCCTCCTGCGCCCCCACCTGCAGCGTCTGCTGCGCATCCGTGCCCGCCCGGCGCGCCTTCAGCCAACGCGACACCAGCGAACGTACCGAATAGAACTCGGTGCTGCGACTGCGCACCCCACCCTCTCCGCCAGCCGAGCGGGTCCCACTGGTGCCGACGGCCCCGCCGGCCAGCGTCTGCTTCGGGGTGAAGTGACCGGCAGGGCGCTTCAGCAGCAGCCGATCCGGCGCCGGCGTGCCCGCCTCCGCGCGCGGGCCTGGCGCGCCGCCACCACGCAGCGCCGTCTGGGCCGCCAGCACCCCGCAGTCCGCGGCATGCACCTCGTGGCCCTGCTGCTCACGGAAGTGCGGCTGCTGCTTGAGCAGCAGCTCGGGCTTGTCCATGTTCGCGCAGGTGTATCGCGCGGGACACCCCGCGTGCGCGCAGCGAAAAGCGCGCTTGTCGAAAATCACCTCGGCCCAGTAAAGCTCGTAGGCACGCTCGGCGTTGATCTCTTCGTTGAATTCTACGCTGTAGGCCAGTTCTGTCCGCATCGGTTTCTCACGTGAGTACTCGCCGTCCCAATGGCGCGGAGAGCGCCCACTGAATCACCGGCGCCTTACTCTGCCATTTTCTTCGGACGGCATCGCATATTCTCAGGTACCCGATCCCGGCGCGGCGCTACCGTCTCATTCTGTGAGACAGACCCGCCGCATAGTGCCAGTCGTGCCATGACCTCAAGAGCGGCCCAGATGGACCTTCGCCCGCTATACCCGCGCGCCACCGCGCCCGCGGTCCTCGCCCTGCCCCGCGTCGCCTGTGGCGGCCTGGCCCGCACCTTGCTGCTGCACGGGCTGGGGGCGCACCCGGCGTCGCGCGCGGCATTGCGCCTGGCGCTGCGCCGCACCGGCCAGGCCGCGTGGTGCACCTGCTGCGTGGGCCAGCCCCGGTTGGACACCTGCGTGGGCAGCCGACCCGCGGCCGCCCTCTGCGGCCCGCGCGCCGCCCAGGCGCGCGCCGTGGGTGCCTGAGCTCGGCGCTGGCGGCAGTCGCCCGCCTCGCCGGCCTTGAGCGGCTCGCTGGTCACGCAGTCGCTGCGTGACCTCCACGCCGGGCACTCCACGCGCGACGCGTGCAGAGGGACGAAGCGGCCGACGGGCGACCCGCCCCATGTTCGCTGGTGCGACATCCGGACACGCCATCGATCACCGGCAGCGGCGGATGCACCAGTGTGGATGCCGCCACGACGGTCCCGGCCAGGCACGGCGCCAACAGCGCGGGCAACCGCCCCCTGCCGCATCGCCAGGCAACACAACCCGGGCACGCAGGTGCGTACCGGGCCACGCGGCGGTGGTCAGCCCGCGTTACCCCGCGTTGCCACCTGGCGCAGCGCAAGCCGGCGCTCACCCAGTACCGCGTAAGCCAGTGCAACGCCACCGGGCAGCGGCGCGCCCGGCTGCAGCGTCGCCATGGCATGCGCCTCATCGAGCCGGTACCAGGCCCCACCCACGCGCACGAACGCTGCCGTGTCCGCGCCCTGCCGGCTCACCCGCTCACGCGCCTGCATCACTTCCTGCACCGGCCCACTCACCTCCAGCCGGGTCACCAGGCGTCGCCGGCCCCACATGCGCAGGGGCGGCAGGCACTGCCACACCGCCCACAGCGCGGTGAGCACCATGCCGCTGCCCAGCCACACGTTGAAACCACGACTCACTGCCGGCAGAAACGCCAGCACCACCAGCCCCAGCAGCATCGCCCCACACAGCCACGCCGCCGCGCGCAGCACCGCGCGTGGGCGCGCCATCAACCCCGTCCAGTCGCGTGACTGCATCGGCGCCTCGCTGGCCGGCAGCGCGTCGAGGTCCGGGTACGCCACCTGCAGCAGATGGCCTGGCCGCACCGCACTGAACACCAGCCGCACCCGCGTACCGGCCGGCGGTCCGATCACCTGCCGTGGCACGAAGCCCAGCTGTTCGTGGCTGGTTGGGGATTCTTCCAGCACCGCGTGCGCCGCACCGTCCACGGCGTAGGCCCGCGGCCGTGCGCCCAGCGCGCCGCCTTGCGGCAGGATATCGGCCGCATCCAGCCGCCCCTCCACCACGGTTACCTGCCCGTCGGCCAACACCGCGCGCAGTGCCTCGGTGCGCCGCCGACGCGCGATGACCGCCGCGACGATGCCTGCCACGCCCAGCAGGGCCGCGATGCACATCGGTATCACGGTGGGCGCTGCCTTTGCCTGGTACAGCCCCAGCCATGCGCAATACACGGTGGCGAGCAGCCCGATACAGGCGGCCAGCACCACCCAGGCCGTGCCGGTTTGCTGCTGGAAGGCGAGGTCGGCTTGCAGCCGGGTGCGAAGCTCAGGCGACAGCGGTTGCGGCTGGCGCGCGGGGGCAGTGGACATCCTTGATCTCATGCGACGGCGTGGCGGGAAGTATGACCGAGATTCATCGCGGGCTCCGCAGCGTGCCAGCAAACACCTGCTATCGTTGCGGCCCCTGCCTTTCAAGGACCGAAACCATGCAGACCACGCTTCAAGGGCGCTCCTACCAGCGCGGTGAAATCACGCTGGAGGAACTGGCGGCCCTCACCGCAGGCTTCAACTACGCCAGCGCGCTGCTGGACGAGGATCTGCTGGGCAACGACTACGATGCCGTCGTGGTAGACGGCGACCTGCACCTGCCGTCACTGACCCTCGGCGCGCCCCTCGCCTTCCTGGTGGTCACCGGCAACCTCGTCATCGACGGCGCCTGCGTGGACTGCGACGAGCCCGCCACCGGCCTGTACGTGCTTGGCAACCTGCAGGCCGGCTCGGTGTGGACCGGCGGCATGCTGGGCGTGCAGGGCGACCTCACCGTGGCCCGCACCCTGGCCGGGTTCTACAACGACTATGCAGCCATCGTGAAAGGCACCACGCGTGCCGCGGTGTTCTTCCCGGAAAACCATTACTTCCAGTTCGAGGGCGCCCCCACGTTCGACGTGGTGCTGGGCAATGCCGCCCCTTACCGCGTGCCGACGCAATGGGCCGCCCAGGTGACCGAAACCCTCAAGGGCCGCGCGCTGCTCGATCGCGCAGTGGGCCTGGAAAGCGACGATCTGCCCGCGCTGTCGGCCGAGCAGATCGAGACCTTCGGTGCTACCGAACTGCTGGATGCCCATGCGCTCTACACACGCGTGCAGGCCGACCGCCCCGTGCTGAGCGACTGACCCAAGCCGCCGGCACCACACGCGTTGCCCAGCCGCTCACGGCACCGGGCAACGCGTTGCGGCATCAGTCCAGTGCGATGCGTGCCACGGACTCTTCGCTGCCCTTGGCATCCTTGTCGCCGTTCTTCACCGTCACGTACAGCACATTCCTGCGGGCATCCAATGCCAGGCTGTTCGGATGGGTGGGCACCGCGTAGCTGGCCACCTGCGTGTAGGTATCGCTGTTGTACGCCGTCACGCTGCCGCCGTCGCGGTTGGTCACGTACAGGCGCTTGCGCGGCGCATCCAGCAGGATGCCCAGCGGGCCGGCGTCGGTGGCGATGCTGGCCAGTTCCTTGCCGCTGGTGCGGTCCAGCACCAGCACGCGCTGGCCCGGGTGCGAGGAAGTGAAGCCCGAGCTGCTGGCCTGGTACTTGCGGATCATCTCCGAGCCCTGGTCCGTCACGAACAGGCGCTTGCCGGCCGGGTCCAGCGCGATGTTCATCGGCTGCTCGGCGCCCACCTTGAAGCGCTGCTCCACCTTGCCGCTGTCGGTGCCCACGGTGACCACTTCGGCCAGCAGGTTGGACGTGTACACGCGCTTGCCCTTGGCATCCAGCGCCAGGCCCGGCGCCTTGGCACTGCCCAGGCCGGGAATGGTGTTGATCACCTTCAGCGTCTGCGTATCCACCACGAACAGCACGCTGCCGTCACCGGAGTGGCCGGTCACGTACAGGCGGTGATTGGGTGCATCCACCACCAGCTCGCGCAGGTCGTGCGTGTAGGCGGCCTTGCCATCCTTGCCGACCACCTTCTCCATCAGCTGCACGGTGCCGATGGCCTTGTTGGCAGCCGTGTCGACCACGGTCACCGAGGTATCGACGGTGTTGCCGACGTACAGGCGATCGCCCGCGTCATCGAGCACTACGCCGAAGCCTTTGCGCTCCAGCGGAATGTTGGCTTCTACCGACAAGGTGTCCGGGTTCAGGCGCAGCACCTGGGCCGGGCCGGCAGCATCGCCGAAGCCACCGGAGGACGCGACAAACACGGCGTTCTGCTTCGGGCTGAAGGCCAGCTCATACAGGCCCTGGGCCACCGGCTTGCGCTGGACGGCGGCTTCAGTGGCGGCGGACGGGGTGGTCTTGCCGAGGGCGAAGGCCGACGGGGCGCCGAGGGTGAGGCTGACGGCGAGGGCCAGCGTGGCCGAACGGAGGAGGGAACGTGGGTGCATGCGAGCGTCCTTGTGAGAGGCAGAGGAGAGAGATCCTTGGCTCGCGTGGCCGCTGGGGAGCGGCCATCCACACGCAGGGGACGGTGTGGGAAGGCTGGCTGGCGGGGACATGGTAGCAGCTGGGCCGCTATTCTCCGCCGCCCCCGCCGTCGCCATCCAGGGTCATGACGCGTGCGTTGGCCTCCAACTGCGCCTGCTGCCCCTGGGCCTGCTGCTCCATCTGCTGTGCCTGCAACTGCTGCTGTTCCTGATTCTGCGCCTCCAACTGCTGCATGGCCTCTTCCACCGGCATCTCCACCGCCTGCCGGGTACGCATCGACGCACGCCGGCCTGCGGGGTCGCCGATGTCGCCCTCTACCAGGAAGACGAACTCTGCCTCGGGGGACGTGGCCGTTGCGCTGCTCATCACCACATGGTCTGCCCGCGTCAGCCCGTTGCCCTTTGCGAGTACGAACAGGCTTGCCGACATCCGTTCGCTGGTCGCATCGAAGGACCGCCCATATTCGGCATCCACGGCCGCTACGCCACCGCGTATCTGCTGGAAGAGTGGATAGTCCGGGTGGTCTGGTTTGCTTGGCCACGCCGGATGGCGCTCAGGCTCCTTCCGATCGGGCGGATTGGCGTCAACGTCGAGGCTGGTGTGATCACGCTCGGCAAGCCGTGGTGCCGGGGCTGCCCAAGTCGACTGATGGATAGGTACGTACGCCGCGCCATTCTCGGCGGATGTGGAGCCAGGAGGCTCGAACTGCGCACTTTTCGAAGGCGTAGCTCCAGCAAAAACCTGCGCCGGCACTTCTTCGGTCGAGCGCGGCTCTTCCGGTTCGGCAAGCTTTCGGGCCCTCCATGCAGGCTGCTCGCGGCCTGCGGCGCTATCGTTGACAGGCGGAGGTTCCACGCCGTGGCTGGAAAAATCGTCGCGCGGAAGGTCGCCCCGCTCCCTCACCTATACGCTGTCGATGTAGTCCCAGAGCGCCTTGTCGCCAATCCAGACATGCTTCCATGCCGCTTGCGACATCAATCGTTCTTTTAAGTCTGCTTTGTGCACTGCATCTTGATTCCCGCTTGCCTTCGCAGCTTCAAGTTGCGCCCTTGCCTCGCTTTTAAAGGTTTCCAAGCGCCCTTCCAATGCCCAAACAGCAAGCTCCAACCGGGGCGTAGCCGAACTCAGCTCCTTTGCCGCGGCAGTGAGGACGTCCTGCAAACGATCAATATGCTCCGGATAATCCTTGAACATTTGACGGAGCTTGAGTGGGACCGGTGGGACGTGTTGAGGCATGGTGGATTTCCCTCATCGTCTGGTGCGTGACCACTCTATGTGAACACGGTGACTGGCCATTGATCATCCCGCCCTTTCGTCTTGTTTCACCGCCGCCGCGTCATCGCCTCCAGCCTCAGATCGCGACGCCGCCGCACAAAGCCGAGCGCATCCTCCAGCACTCCACCGCCCACCTGCTACGCAATCGACTCGCACGTGGCTCGCCGCGCTGCAATGGGCACCCGGCCCGGCCGGAGAACATCCGGCTCCGATTGCCGGTCTACGCACTTCCGAATCGTCTGCCAAAGTACCTTGGTCGCCGGCATATGGGTTCGGCTCCAAAGCGCATCATCCTGGACTGGCCCCGGCGCTGTCGAGAGGCCTCAGTGGCCCATCATTCTGGAACGTCCGCTGCTCACTGACGCGGTCGCCTTGGGAAAGTCCGTCCATCGCCGAGCATCTCGCCCTCTCTGTCTTGAGCTCGTGTACCGGATCAGATGTCAGCGGCGTCCGTAAACCAAAGGCCCGAGGACTTTTTTGGACCACCAATGCCTGCGTCCCAAACGGCATCCCGCAGCAATCGGTCACAGAAGATCAAACTTCCGGAGTATGGCGTGCGAAACACATGGGCGTCACCAACGACGTCCTTCCGAAAGGCCAGACTGGTGCCGCCCGTCAGGTCGTAGAACTTTCCGGCGACGAACTCATCGCTGACTTCGATAGTCAGCCTTGAGGTGCGTTCGTCAAGCGCATCCAACTGACGTGCTACTTCACACAAGTAGTAGCGTGGCCCTTCTGATCCGTCGGCCTGACGGTAATCGCACGCCACAAACTCAAAGCCGGCCGGGTCCACCTTGGAGAGCACGTCTTTCAGGCGCCCTGATACAAGCCAGTAGCCGCTCAGACCACCCTCCAGGTCCTCTGGCGGTTCACCCACCTCTGGATGGTGGCGGAGGCGAGGCGTTTCTTTGAGGACCGGGAAGCCGCCGCCGCGCGGCCGGATTATCAGTCTTGGAGGCGTCAGCAGGGCCTCTTCGTTTTCGATCTCTACGCCGTGCCCTCGCCCACCCCGGGTGGTATCTGGCATGAGAAGATAGAACTCCCCGCGCGTCGGCGCATTCACCTTTGACGATTCCATTTGTTGATCCCATTGCGCTGATAACCCGGTGGATCCATGCAGACTAACGCAAGCTCCGCGTTTGCCTCCAGTGGCGCAATTGCCCCTCTCAGATGTTCGCGACGTCAACGAACGACATGCCGCTCTTACCGGGATCAATCGGCACGCCTGCCTCACGGACCGCATCCCTAAACGATCTATCGCAGAACGCAGAGGGGTTGAATGGCGTCAAGAAGACGTGCGCGCCGCAAATCACATCTCGCTTGAAGGCCAGCCTCGCACCGCCTCCCAAGAAATAGAATTTTCCGCACACGTAGTCTTCACTAACATTGATCTCCAGTTGAGACGCGTCTTCATCGAGAGCATCCAACTCTCGAACCACATCACATAGGAAGTGAGTTGGACCTTTCGAGCCATCCACGAAATTGGTTTCACACTCGACGAATTCAAAAGCATCGCGATCCACCGCGAGCATCACTTGGCGGAGGCGGTCGGATACCAGCCAATAGCCACTAAACCCTCCTTCAAGGTCTCGCGGTGGGGGGCCTTTGGATTCATCAAATCTTAGGCGAGGCGTTTCCAATATACGAGGAAATCCACCTGACTCCGGCCGAAGAATGCGTCGCGGGGGGGACAACAGATGTTGTATGTTTTCGAGTATCACACCTCGAAAACGAGCACCGCTCCCCATTTCGGGCCCAAACAGGAAGAACTGCCCGCGCTTAGGCTGGTCACTGGTTGTATTCGCCATCTGGAGACTTACTTCTACCATTGATTGAGTACTACCGCCCAGGAAAACCAATCTGGGCCCGTCGCTGCAACGAGGATATCTGGCGCAAGGCTATCCGCATTCCCCTACCTGACGCATCCGACGCGGCACAAGATGGCGGCAACTGAAGTTGGCACTGCCGCTTTCGCCCTCCTCAAATCGATGCGACTCCACCACCGCCGCAACACGATCAAAGCGGTGGCTGGCCAAATCCTCCCGACTGATCCAGAACGTCGCCTGGCCGCAGTCACCAAACTTCAGGTCGATCGCGGGATCCCAGGCAAGCTGCAACAGGCACACCTCACCGCCCTCGCCTTCTACGTCGGGCATGATGCCCTGCAGAAGCGGAACATGCCCAAGCATCTGATGCACCCTTGGCTCGCCGCGGCGCAACGCCTGCCCGGCGCGGCTGGAGGGCAACCGTTTCCGACTGACGCTGCCACATCAGAGGCATCTTCGTCGTGCCCGCCCAAAACCCCAACGTCGTCAGTCGGCGCGGGCTGGGATACGTCCCTCGGCCAGGACGATACGGCCTGCTTCAGACGGAAGGTTCATTTGGGAAGGGTTGATACCACGACGCGAGAGCGCGTCATCTGTAGTAACGGCAACATACCGGATACTGTACTTACTGCTGCTCTGATCCATGTTCGCCATTACAAGTCCTTGTGCAAGTCCGATCAAGAAGGTGAGATCTTCGTCCGTGTTTCTCAATATTCTCTTGAAGCTGAAAATGGATTCAAGCACCCAGTCACGCCCCATGTCGAGCGTAAACACTCGTTCACGCCCACCTTCGGCTTCCATCATCGCCTCACTTCCAAACAATCCCAGCCCGTCTACGCGCACGCCATCAACGTAGAACAGGTACTGATACTCGTCGTGACTTGGATCCTCCGGTGGACTGGCGGGAAGCACTCGAGGTGATGTGATTACAATTCCATTGCCTTGATCAACGGCAGAGCCTGGTTGAGGCGTGAAATTCAATGGCATGTCGGGTCCTTAAACTTGGACGGATCCAGAGCGTGGAATGTAGCCCGGCGGCCACCTGTCGCCGCCTCGGCCAACTCAACAGCGCCATCCGACAACGCGGCGGCTGTGTCACGGACAAAGACACCGGCGCGGGCCACTGCACTACGTGAGGTTGGCCGGAACGGCCACCTCTGCCAACACAGTATTGCCCGTGGGCTGGGCGCGCCTGCGACCAGGATCGAGACTCCAGCTCGATCAAGCGCTTCAGCTGTTGTGACAGCTACATACCGAACGTTGGCCCTGTTATCGGTTCGCCCCACGTAGGCCAACACCAGAACCCGCGGTTGCGGAATTGAGATGCCCGTACTCGGATCCAACGACGAAGCGGGTTCAGCCTGGAAACAGAGAGGCACAATTCATCCTTGATCTGCATGGACGGCGAGACGTCGATTGGCGCCCTCCTGCACGTAGAGGCCTGTTGATGTGCCTCGTCCACTGAGGGAGAACCAGATGTTAACGCCTGCGACGCGGGGAACAAGCCTGCCGGGTCGCATCCTCTGACCTTGGTCCATGTGTTCGCCATCATCCTGATTGCCATGGGTGTTGGGAACCTTCCTTTCGGTACCAGTGCGCTTCAAACATTCCGCCATCATTTCGTGGAGATCGGCGGAAATGGTGATGCGGCTTGAGGCATACCGGACTATAGATTGCTCTGGCTGCCGCCGCGCCGGGTGTGGTTCGTACGAGATCGTGAGAAGTAGAGCGATGCATCACCTCTCGACTCATGCCTTATCGGCGGGAACAAAAACATTGGCCAATACAATCGCGCCATCAGGAAGTGGATGCACTGCGTCTGGCACACCGATGCCATGGCGCCCAAGCGCCTCTACAGTGGTCACCACCACATTTCGCTGAGCGTCAGTGTTGTTGTTTCGTCCTGCGAAAACATTGACAAGGCCACACGCAACATCGCGAATGAAGTCGAAATCCCTGTCTGCATTGCCAATGGCCTGCTTGAAGCGGAACAACGCCTCGAATGCCGCGTCCTGGCTGAGATCAAGGGTGTACAGCCATTCGCGTTGTCCCGACACTTCCAGTGCAACTTCGGAACCAAAGATGCCCAGCGCCCCGATACGTTCGTCTTTGAGGCAAAAAACGTACTGGTACTCAATGCCATTCCTCCCGTCCGGGAGAGTGGCTGGCAGCATTCGAGGCTGGGGGATCGAGACGCCGCTTCGCTCATCGAAGGCGGCGCCGGCCGTGGGTTTGAAATCGATGGGCATCACTCGTCCTTTGGCTCGTGTCGATTGCGCGGCATTCAACTCTGCCTCATTGCCCAAAAAACATACCGCATAGAAAACGCGAGGCATGCCGCGATGGTGGCTCTTCGATGCTGGGCTGGGCCCATGCTCGATCAGTCCGTCGTCCTGAACAAGCCCGCCGAGAGCGCCTCTCTCCAGGTGCGCGCCCAACGCTGACCTGGATCGCCGCTTGCTGGTGCTGGATGCCAGAGACCGTACCGGGCTGGGCAACAGTCCAGGCGCCATGCGCTCGGCTCGTCCATATCAGATAGTCTTGAGCAGGGCATGCAATGGAATGATCATGAGCGAACTTTCTTATCGCAGATGGGTGGCACTGGTGCTGGGTGTGATCGTGAGCGTCGGCGGCTGTGCGAAGACATCGGACGTGCACGGCCAAGGCAGGGAGGCTGGCCCGTCAGGAGAGCCGATCATCAAGAGGGAAGTGGCTGGGCGCACGTACACCAACGCTCCGGTAGAGGCACGCCTTGGGCTGCATCGCTTCATGATCCCCGCCAACTACTACAACGACCAGGTGGGCCCCTCTCCGGACATAGGGCTTGAGCTCACGTTGTTCTGGCCAACGCTGGGCGCAGCTCCGCCTGGCAACTACCCGGTGCGAACGGTAGATGAGCAGTATCGTCAGGTCAGCGCGACCGTTGTACACATAGACAGGATACCGATCGAGTCCGTGCTTGATCGAATGGTCACCACCGATGGGACCACGGAAGCCGGTTCGCTGCGCCGCCGGGATCCGCGCGCGCGCCTCGAGCTTCGCGCAACGCAACCGGAGGTTTTCGGCCTGACCCCCTATGTGATTGACGAAGTCCGCATGCCGCCATTCGCCGCAGAGTATGAAGCCACGTACGGTCACGAGCTTCTGCGGAATCCCGATGGCGAGAAAGACTGGTACATCGTCCGTTCGACAGACGGGGCGTTGGTTACCTTCATAGCGTGTAGCAGTCAGCGCCTGACACAGGATGGACTGGTGATAAGCGGAGACCGGGTAACTCCCGACGGAAGTGGGCGAGCTGCAATGTGCAGCCATCACTTCGTGGATTCAGAGAAGCGCATCGCCTTCGACATGAGCTACGCACGCGTCCTGCTCAAGGACTGGAACCGGATGGAGGATGCCATGCGCGGCGTAATGGACAGGTACCAGGTCAATTGAAGGCAGATTGAACCAAGGACGGTCTGGCTGCGTGGCCACGTACTCCCGCATCAGCGCCCGGAGCGCCTGTGCAACTGGAAGGTGTTGGCGCCCCAGGCGATCGCGCGCTTCATGGATCACCACGCCGCATCCTTCGCGCGCCAGCCGGATACGCACCTCTACCGCCAGCACCCCGGGTTGAGACGCACCACCTGGGCCGGGTCGGCGGCGTCGCCGAAGCCACCGCAAGAGGTCACGAACACGGCGTCCTGCTTGGGGCTGACGGCCAATGCGTTCGGGAGACGTAGAGCACGACCATCCTTATGCACCTGCGAAGTGTCCAGAAAATGCCCTATCAGTCATCCGTACATGCTGTAGACGAATCTGCGACATCAGACTGGACGTCGCTTCGGCAGCTGCAATCAGACAGGGATCGCCACTGGCCTTTGCCTGGTTGAGTTCACTTCTTGCTTCGACCATGAACGTGCCCAACCGCCCTCGTAGCGCCTCTATGGCGCGTTCCAGTCGGGGGGGATGACCGAAGGTGGCGCCGCCGCAACGATGTTCAGCACCTCCTGGAGGCGCTGTATATGATCGGGGTAGCCGCGGAGATTCTCCAGCAGCTTCACCGGAACGGGGGACGATCAGCAGTCAAGACGGCGCGCTCCTTTCTATTGCGGCCAATGCATCTTTATTTGTCACATGTCAGCCTGAACTCGGCTCCCCACGTGGACGCACTCCTGGGGCATGTCTCCGTCCGCTCTCTGCTTTCCGTCATTCGCAGCGACGAAGAACAACATGCCCTGCTCGCGCACCTGCGTATCCACGCGGGGTAGGCGCAATAGATCTGCGCCAGGGAGTGAGTGGGCGCCTACTGGCCGTAGGTTGCGCCAATCGGCCGCTTCAGACCCGGCGGCAGTTCAAAGGCATCCTTCTGAACCAGTCCAGCCGGCTGATCTTCAGTAGCTCACCCTTTCTGAGTGGCTGCCGTTCCATTAGGTGGTTGCCTTGAAAAACAGGGTCGTTACGAGGAGTTTCGCAATCTCTTCCTTGAGCCCAGATGATGAATCAAAGGTCGGCGGCATCCTTAAAGCGAAGTCCCGAAGACTTTTTAGGGCCACCGATGCCTGCGTCCCAAACGGCATCCCGCAGCAATCGGTCACAGAAGGTGAAACCCGAGTATGGCGTGCGGAACACATGCGCCTCACCAACGACGTCCTTGCGAAAAGCCAGACTAGTGCCGCCCGACAGGTCATAGAACTTTCCGGCGACGAACTCATCGCTGACTTCGATGGTCAGCCTTGAGGTAAGTTCGTCAAGCGCATCCAACTGACGTGCTACATCACACAAGTAGTACCGTGGCCCTTCCGATCCGTCGGCTTGGCGATAATCGCACGCCACGAACTCAAAGCCGGCCGGATCAACTTTTGAGAGCACGTCTTTGAGGCGACCTGACACAAGCCAGTAGCCGCTCAGACCGCCCTCCAGGTCCTCTGGCGGATCACCTACCTCTGGATCGTGACGCAGGCGAGGCTTTTCTTTGAGAACCGGGAACCCGCCTTCGCGCGGTCGGATTATCAGTCTTGGGGGCGTCAGCAGGGCCTCTTCGTTTTCGATCTCTACGCCGTGCCCTCTCCCACCCCGGGTGGTATCTGGCATGAGGAGATAGAACTCGCCGCGAGTTGGCAGATTTTCCCTTGATGCCTCCATTCTTCTGATCCTGTAGCAGTTGTAGCTATTGTGTCCGACACAGACTAGCGCGAGCTGTGCATTCTGTTCCAGCAGCGTGGTCCCTCGGGGTGCTATGCAAGTCTCTGAGTTTGAGCCGATGGCCGTGAGGCGACCTCCCGGAGTATCCAAGTGGCCTGCAGCATGGGGGGCGGCGTCCATCTTGGAGTTCAGACCATGCACTGATGCCACCACCCAGATCCGTGCATCAGCAAAGACCCATTTGCGCTGCTCTGACGTGAAGGCGCCCGCCGAATTTGATGATCGATCGCGATAGTCTCTCCGCCAATCTATTGAGGAACGGCCCAGGGGTAGCTACGACTCGGACCTCGACTTGATAGCCCTTTCTCTGCAGGTCCTTGATCCGCGATTCCGACGCCCATTTGCCATTACTCAGGGCGGTGTCAAATATCAGGTTCTTTCTTTCGGAGACAGTAGCTTCCAGCAAGTCTGCAGCCCAAGCGCCAGCATCTAGGATGAAGCCTGCGAAGTTCGTCAGGATCAACGGTGATGACATCGCTGCCGAACTCGAGTTGGGCTGTCCTGGCGAGGCCGCCTTTGCCGGAGCCAGGTTGCCTCCCAAAATCACTGCAGCAGGTCGTTGCTGCGACGCAGCCAGGTCTAGGTTGTGAGCCGGAACAACCTGATCTCTGAGGATACGGGCATGTTCCTCATCCGGCAGTACGTCGCTCGAACGATCCATCTCAGCACATCCTTATGCTTATTTGAAATATTGCCAAAGCGCCTCATCGCCTATCCAGAACTGCTTCAGGCCAACTTGGGAGATCAGGCGGAACTTTGACTCTGCTGCGGCCACAAGGCCTGGATCAGCGGAGGCCTTCATCCGCTCGAGCTCGCCTCTGGCCTCGACCATGAAGCTATCCAAGCGTCCCTCCAAAGCGTCTACCGCACGCTCAAATCGAGGGATGATGGAAGGAGGCTTCGCTTCAACATCGTTCAAAACGTCCTGAAGACGATCGATGAGTTCTGGATGCTGTTGTAGCTTCTCTACGAGTTTGGCGGGAACCGGTGGCTTGGAAACAGGCATGAAGTGCATCCTTTAGAGCGAACTTTGTGCCTGGAGAACTATCACACGTTGGGATTCGCATTATCTAGAGCTCTGGATCCCATTTCGCCCGCGTTGGCGCTATCGCACATCTGTCAGCAGCGCCGCGACGATATGGGCAGCTGTTCCCTATGGAGCGGAGCAGGGAGGTCGGAGACGAACCTGCGCTGAGATCAAGCCGTGCGAGGCGTGATGGTCGGCTACCAGGTCAAAAGAGAGCAGATTAAATCCAGGACAGCCTGGCTGCGTGGCGGCGCACCCCCGCATCAACACCCGGAGTACCCGTGCAACGGGAAGGTGTTGCCGCTCCCCGGCGATCGCGCGCCTCATCCAGCGCTACGCCGAAGCCCTCGGCTCCAGCGGGATACGGACCTCGCCCGCCGGCGACGTCGCCACCGGAGGAGGGCACGGACGCGGCGCTCTGTTCAGGGCTGAAGGCGAGTCCGTTCGGATGACGTAGAACACGCCCGTCGTTATACACCTGAGAAGTACACGGAGAACACCTTATCAGTCATCCATACGTGTTTTGGACGAATTTGCGACATTAGACCGGCCTTCGCTTCCGCAGCTGCAATCAGACTGGGATCGCCACTGGCCATTGCCTGGTTGAGTTCACGTCTTGCTTCGACCATGAACGTACCCAACCGCCCTTGCAGCGCCTCTATGGCGCGTTCCAGTCTGGGTATGATCGAAGGTGCCGATGCCGCAACGATGTTCAGCACCTCTTGGAGGCGCTCTATATGATCGGGGTAGTCGCGGAGCTTCTCCAGCAGCTTCGCAGGAACGGGGGGAAGATTAGTGGTCAAGATGGCGCTCCCTTTTTCTTTGCGGCCAGTGCCTCTTCAATTATCACATGTCAGCCGGAACTCGGTTCCGCTCGTGCACGCGCTTCTGAGGTGTGTCTTCATCCCGTCTCTGCTCTTCGTCATTCGCGGCGAAGAAGAACAACATGCCCTGCTCGGGCATCTGCGGCTCCATGCGGGGCAACTCAGCGTAATCGATCTGCACCAGGAAGTGATTGGGCGCTGGCTCGCCGTAAGTTGCGCCAATCAACCATTTCAGTCCCGGCGGCAATTGTAGAAGTCCGCCCAAGCGGCTCCTCGCCTGCGGGAATGCCGTGGGTGGATGAGGACGCTGTAGCATGGTCCCTGTCTTACGGTGCCTGGGTAAGTACGCCTCCAGCTCGGCTCCGGCCGGATGCTCGCGCAAAGCGGCGTCGTACGGGAAGGAGGATTCCATTCGTTGTATCTCCAAGGGACGAGGCAGGGGGAGTCATTCAGCATTGCCGGGCTAGTTTGAAACCCGGCCCATAGGGCCGGATATAAGAAACCCCTGAAAATCCCTAGCGCGAACTCTCCCATCGAGCGAGCACCGTGCAGGGAGACATGACACAAACCTTCGCCTCAACCCAGCCCAAACGGACAGCAGCGCCACCCTTGCTGCCGACGCGCCATCTCCTCCATATCCCGATCATTTGGGGCAAAGGCCGGCGCTTCTTCGGCCAAGTCACCGCCTGCCGGCGATGCACCCACCCCGCGCATCGCATACCGGGCGGCATCCACGCCTCCGGCCGCCCGCACTGCGCCGGGTTCGGACTGCCTGGCCACATACTCCCGCATCAACTGCCGCAGCACCTTGGCGACGGGGCGCTGCTCGCGTGCTGCGGCATCCTGGAAGCGGGCGCGTAACGCGGCGTCCATCTCTAGCTGCATGAAGACACTCTGGTTCATGAGTTGCTCCTTCTGCTAAGTAATGACAGGGGTTGCACATCCACACCGCACCGGGCGCGCGGTGACGTGTTGGCGTTGCGCCTGCCGCCGCACAACGTTGCCTGGCCCGGGCACACGGTGGCGCCATGAAGCGATGCGGCTCATGCGGGCGGACACGCGACAGCCGGGCGAGTACCCACCGCGCGGGTGGGCGCTGCCGCTCAGCGGGATTGCCGCTGCAACTTTCTGGGGATCTTTGGGGGCACCACCACCGGCCGCTCCACCACCGTGAGGGTGATGCTGCCGTGCGTGGCCTCCACCTTCAGGCGGGCGCCCACGTCGAAGCCGAGCTTGTCCAGCCAGCGGCCGCGCAGCTTGAGGTAGGGAACAATCTCGGTGGGACCGCACTCTTCGCGGTCCGGGTACGTCAGCGCGCCTACGCGATAGCTGCGTGCGGGGCGGGCGTATGGTTTGCGCTTGGGGCGCGCGTCATCGGGTTCGTCTTCCCACGGCGTCAACATGTTGGACCTCCTGCAGGGCTTGCCCTTGCCGGGATGGCAAGGGCGTCGGGAGGTTAGAAACCGTCTAGTAGCAACCGGCGGGCGTATTTCCACGAGGGTGTTGTATTAGCCACCCTCCCGACAAAAAGACGTCCAACATTCTGCTACTAGAGGAGTTTCTACGCTCCGATGAACACCATGCGCGTTGGTGCGGAGGATGGGAAATCGCTTGTTCCTGTTGACCTGGCGGGGGTTGGTTGGCGGCGTCTACGGTGCGACGCAATCGACCCGGCACAAGCGCAGGCTGTGGAACAGGTCGCAGGCATCCCGCCTGGGCTATTGGCAGGAATGCGGATGACCAGGGTCGACGCAAAGTGCCTGAAGGCGTTCGAAAAGGCGATTCTTTGCTTCTGTGCCATCGATCATGCAGACGCGGGGAAGGATCAGTGTTTGTTGGAATACTAATCAGATTTACCCGCAAGAGAGTCTGCGTTGGCGTTTGGGGGGGGACTATGAACTTTGTCGGGTGGATAAAAATTGGCCACAACCGAAGTTGTCGCTAAGCGGTTGAGCGTGGCATTCTTGGTCGTACGCCTCGGTCAGCAACCCGTATCAAGTGATCCTGTCAAACAATTCTCTTAGATGGCAGACAAGTAGGAGTCTATTTGGCGGCTCCTCGGTGCTAGGCAAACCGCTACACCTACCTAGAAGCACGTTCCACATGGAACGAACTAGACCTTCTCGGCTCTCCTTCTCCGCCCTTGTACTGAGGGATCAAGATCTTCTGGCACACAACCTGGCTGGATAGTGCTACCCAGTCGGTTTTAGTGGACGTCTATCGAAAACCACCGCTTCATTGATGTAGCATCTTGGGAACGCCTTACTGATACTCAAGTCCTAAGTGAACCTGCCATTCGAAGCCGGGGCTCTCTACAATCGGAAGAGCCAAATTCATGCGCTCCTAGGTGGCCAGGAGCGGAGCGGCATATCTACTCCAAGAGGGAAGAAAGTCATCATCGCCTTCACTGGTGAGCCGGGCGTTCCACACCTGTATCCGGATCATCGAGATGATGACGGCATCTTTCACTACTTCGGCGAAGGACAGAGAGGTGATATGCGCTATTGTTCAGGAAATCTCGCGCTCAGAGATCATATTAAGACTGGGAAGAAGCTTATTGTTTTCCAGGGCATGGGAAAGGGGCGCCCATGTCGCTATCTCGGGGAGTTTGTGGCGCTCTCTTCGTACATCCAAGAGAACACTCCAGACGTTGAAGGGAAGCTGCGCAAGGCAATTGTTTTCCGACTGAAGTCGGCGACCCCCGATAACGGCCTTGCCCTCTCCGAAGAAGATGCGACCATTGTCAAGACGATAGCTGACGGCGATATAAGCGAAACAGTGAAGAGAATGCTCGTTGAGGTTCGGACTAAGCAGCGGCTCTTCCGCGATCGATTGATTGGAATTGAGAAAGGCTGCAGACTAACCAAAATCGAGGACCTCCGCTTCCTCCGTGCGAGCCACATCAAGCCCTGGGCAGAAAGCACGACTGAAGAACGAGTAGATGGAGAAAATGGCCTGCTATTAGCTCCGCATGCTGATCAACTGTTCGATAGCGGCTGGATTAGCTTCGATGAGGATGGTGGATTGCTAGTTGCGACCAACATGCCATCCAAAGTTAAGGAGCTTCTCCGAATTGAACTTCATCGTGGCCGCCTATGCGGCAAGTTCTCCGAAGTCCAGCAAAACTACCTAGATTTTCATAGAGGTTTTGTTTTTGAAAAGTCTTTGAAGCACCCTTGAGATACGTGCACAAATTTTGACGACATTTATGCGCCTGACTCTAGCCATCACACTAAAGCAGTTAAATTCCCTCTGTCAGCAGAGGGCAAGTCTAGATAGTAGACAGATCGCTAAGAAATACGAAAAGTTCCCCCTGCTTTTTTGCCCTTAGATCCAAAGCGCACACACGCACACAGGCACCTCAAATTGCTGGGGCTTGATATATTCTTGAAAGGGGATGCAAGGATCAGCGTATGGGGAATTTCTTTGGACCTAGCTAGATCCTACCGGCGCAACGAGGCAGCATACGAAGGTCAGCTGCGGCAGCACTACGGAGTCCGCACCCCTGCCTACAAAGGGATTTTGCAATTGAATTCGAAGCCACCTTGAATATTGATGCGCAATCAAGGATTGCACGGCCTTTATTCGAGTGCCATGACGGGCACCTATTAATCCGAATCGTGACTCTCAAGCTGCACATCTAAAGAAAGCCTTCAGAGAATAGCCAATGCCACCTAGCAATGAGATTATACATATGACCAGCTCTCCGTCGCTTTCCCCGCCCGGATCGATTCGTTCCTTCTCAGTTCGAGGACTGCATGGATACAAGGATATAACCATTGAGTTCTCGAGTAGCGCCCAGATTCTCATCGCAGGAAATGGGGCCGGGAAAACCACGATACTCAACGCGCTGTACTGGCTAATATCAAGAAATTTTTCAAAACTTAGAAGCCTCAGCTTCCATGAGCTCCGATGCGATTTTGTGTCAGGAAAGTCGGTAGTATTGAAACACGCCGACCTTCCCAAGATTGATGATATTAATCAATCCGGCCCATTCTCACAGGCAGAAGTTTCCTCATCCGAGCTTGAGTCTTTTTTATCCGAATCGTGGGATGAGAATGCAGAGGCGCGTGATTTCCGAACATCCAGCGTGGTTATGAAATTGTACAACGACACCAACCTGGACTACGACGAGATTACAAATTTGCTTTCCCGAACCTATGAATCGCTCGGACCTAGCTCGGAGCCATTGAAAGAGGTTAACAGGATAGTTATTCAAGAGATGTCGAATTTCGAGATCGTTCATTTGCCCACTTATCGCCGAATTGAGGAATCTCTACTTGGCCCCAAAAGAGGACCACGACAGACCTCACTTTTTGGAAGCAAACTTCGACGACCGCAGACAACACGCACTCGAAATGCTATCAACTATGGCCTTGAGGATGTCATAAATCGACTGGATGAACTCAGCGAGGAGATAGACAGCATTTCGAGCCTGGAGTACAGAAACGCCAGCGCAACGATTATTGACGATGCCCTTTCAAACTCCACTTTTGCAGAGAGCTCGTGGATTGATACGCTCCCTGAGTTCCCACTACTGGAACAGTTTCTAATGCGGGTTTCCAGGCTTGAGGGCCAGAATTCTTGGAATCAGCTCACCTCTCGACCAGCTCACGCAAGTGCCAAAGAATCCGGCTCCAGACGTATTGAGGCGATTCGACGACTGTATGAAACAAGGGAGATATTCGAGCAGCAGCCACCTGTTCTTGGCTATTTCTTGAGCAAACTAGTGCCGGTAATTGAGCGCACCCAAGAAACCGCCGGAAAGCTGCAGCGCTTTGTTGACGCGTGTAACTCGTACCTATCCGATTCAACGGACGGCAAGAGTTTTGTTTACGAGCCAAACAGCTCCAAGGTGAGCGTCATTAACACCGACACTGGACGTCAAGTACCCATGGGGCAACTTTCCTCCGGTGAGAAGCAGATCATATCCCTACTTGCCGAGCTATATCTGTACGATGGCGAGAAGATTATTCTGATTGACGAGCCGGAGCTTTCACTATCAATTGAATGGCAGCGGAAAATAATCCCAGACATCATGCGATCCGGAGTAGTGAAACAGCTTCTAGCGATTACCCACTCCCCATTCATATTTGATAACGAGATCGATCCTCATGCCGGCCCCCTCATTATCCGGAAGCGGGTAACCAATGGGAACTCCTGATCGAGCAAGTGTGATGCGAGCCACAAGAGAGTCGGCATCGACATTAAAGGTTGAACTTTCCAACCTACGGTCAAAAGCCCCGGACTTAGCCATAATAGTTCTAGAGGGGAAAGACGATGTCGGCGTGTTTGACACATGGATCAAGCGCGCCGCGCATGACTTCATGTGGGAGCCGTTTGTTACGCAAAGGAAAAAGAGCTCACTCCACCTAAGAAGCATCTTATCAAGAGACTTAACCGGCCTCAGAAGAAGAGTTTTCTTCATAGTGGATCATGATTATGATGGCCTCGGGGGACAGCTCCCTGATACTGATGTATACGTTCTACCTGGGCATTCAATAGAGAACTTTATCGCCACTCCAAAGGCGCTCGAGTCCTTTCTCAGGAGTACGCTTCAACTGCACTCTCGACCCGATCTTCGTGAGAAGGCATTGACGCTTTTTTCCAAGCACATGGATAGCCTATGTGAGCTTTTAATTGACCCTTGTTCTACGCTTTGGGCCGCTCGATCGTCAGGGGCAACGATGATTGAGGCTAAAGAGAATCTGATTGGGCGCCTCTTCATTTCATCAAGCCAGCTTGGGTTGAAGGATGGGTGCACCCTTGATGACCTTATTTCTTACACCGGAGAGATAAGCTCCACGCTTAAGCTGGAGGGAATCGAGTTTCTCAGGCAGAACGGCGCATTGCGATGGATTCGCGGAAAGTATCTCATGGCCTTCTTTGAGCAAATGTGCCAGATATTGCATGCGGATCTGACTAGCAAGTCGTCTTCAATCTTTGGGGAGACGCTTTCCATCCGACTGGAGGCGGGCAGCACATCTAAGGCCCGACTAGCAAGCGCAGTAGACCTGCCGAGCGGGCTAGCGAGCAAGATTGAGGAATGGCGACGAGTTTAGAACCACGGCCTCCATAGAAGTAAAAAGGGCAGCCTCGCGGCTGCCCTTTTCGAATGCCCTTAATCGCAGATCAAACCCCGACAGGATTAGCCTTCTCAGGATCAATCTTGTACTGCTTGATCGCCCTCGCCACATCCTTGGCCGTCATCTTCCCTTCCTTCGCCAGCGCCGCAATCGCGGCATGCGCGATGTAGTACCGGTCAACCTCGAAGAAGCGACGCAGGTTGGCACGCGTGTCCGAACGGCCGAAGCCATCGGTGCCCAGCACCGTGTACGACATCGGCACGAACGAGCGGATCTGGTCCGCGTACGCACGCACGTAGTCGGTGGCGGCAATGGCCGGGCCCTGGCGGCCTTCCAGCAGCTCGGTCACGAACGCCTTGCGCTGCTCGCCTTCCGGGTGGAAGCGGTTGTAGCGCTCCACGTCGAAGCCGTCGCGGCGCAGTTCGTTGAAGCTCGGGCAGCTCCAGATGTCGGCGGTCACGCCGAAGTCCTTGTCCAGCAGCTCGGCCGCGGCAATGGCTTCGCGCAGGATGGTGCCCGACCCCAGCAGCTGCACGCGCAGCTCGCCCTTCTTCGGCTTGCCGGCGTCGGTGAGCAGGTACATGCCCTTGACGATGGATTCGGCCGCACCTTCCGGCATTTCCGGGTGGGTGTAGTTTTCGTTCATCAGGGTGACGTAGTAATACTCGTCAATCTGATCTTCCATCATGGCCTTGGTGCCGTGCTGCATGATCACCGTCACTTCGTAACCGAAGGTGGGGTCATAGCTGCGCACGTTGGGGATGCCACCGGCCACCAGATGGCTGAAGCCATCTTCGTGCTGCAGGCCTTCGCCGTTCAGCGTGGTGCGGCCGGCGGTGCCGCCCAGCAGGAAGCCACGGGTACGCATGTCGGCGGCCTGCCAGGCAAGGTCACCCACGCGCTGGAAGCCGAACATGCTGTAGTAGATGTAGAACGGCAGCATCGGCACGTTGCTGACCGAGTAGCTGGTACCGGCGGCCATCCACGAGGCGATGGCGCCCGGCTCGCTGATGCCCTGCTGCAGCACCTGGCCGCTCTGGTCTTCGCGGTAGAACATGAGCTGGTCGGCATCGACCGGCTTGTACTTCTGGCCGAACGGCGCGTAGATGCCGATCTGGCGGAACAGGCCTTCCATGCCGAAGGTACGGGCTTCGTCGGCCACGATCGGCACGATGTGCGGGCCCAGTTCCTTGTCGCGCAGGGTGATGTTGAGGCTCTGCACGAAGGCCATGGTGGTGGAGTAGCTGCGCTCGCCGCTGCTCTTGAGCAGGCGCTCGTAGCTTTCCAGCTTGGGCGCCACGAAGCTCTTTTCGGCCTTGCGACGGCGCTGCGGCAGGTAGCCACCGAGGGCGGCACGGCGTTCCTGCAGGTACTTCACTTCCGGCGAATCCGGGCCCGGGTGGTAGAACGGCACCTGGCCGTCGGCCAGCTGCGCGTCGGTCACCGGGATGTTGAAACGGTCGCGGAAGTGGCGAACGGCATCGTCGTCCAGCTTCTTGGTCTGGTGGGTCGGGTTGAGTGCTTCACCCGCGCTGCCCATGCCGTAGCCCTTGACCGTCTTGGCCAGGATCACGGTGGGCATGCCCTTGGTGTTCACCGCTTCGTGGTACGCGGCATACACCTTGTGCGGGTCGTGGCCGCCACGGTTGAGGCGCCAGATGTCATCGTCGCTCAGGCCGGCGACCATCGCAGCGGTCTCCGGGTACTTGCCGAAGAAATGCTCGCGGGTATACGCGCCGCCGAAGGCCTTGCAGTTCTGGTATTCGCCGTCGACGGTTTCCATCATCAGCTTGCGCAGGACGCCGTTGGTGTCCTTGGCCAGCAGGGCATCCCAGTAACCGCCCCACAGCAGCTTGATCACGTTCCAGCCGCCGCCACGGAATACGCCTTCCAGTTCCTGGATGATCTTGCCGTTGCCACGCACCGGGCCGTCCAGGCGCTGCAGGTTGCAGTTGACCACGAAGATCAGGTTGTCCAGGCCTTCGCGGCCGGCCAGGGCGATGGCGCCGAGGGTTTCCGGTTCGTCGCTCTCGCCGTCGCCGATGAAGCACCACACCTTGCGGTCGGACTTCTCGATCAGGCCACGGTTTTCCAGGTAACGCAGGAACTGCGCCTGGTAGATGGCGGCCAGCGGGCCCAGGCCCATCGACACGGTGGGGGTCTGCCAGTAATCGGGCATCAGCCACGGGTGCGGGTAGCTGGAGAGGCCACCGCCGTCCACTTCCATGCGGAACTTGTCCAGCTGGGCTTCGTCGATGCGGCCTTCCAGGAAGGAACGCGCATAGATGCCCGGGGCGCTGTGGCCCTGGATGAAGAGCAGGTCGCCGGGGTGGTTGTCGCTGGGCGCGCGCCAGAAGTGGTTGAAGCCCACGTCATACAGCGTTGCGCCGGAGGCGAAGGAGGCGATGTGGCCGCCCAGGTCGCCGGGCTTGCGGTTGGCGCGCACCACGGTGGCCATCGCGTTCCAGCGGATGATGGAACGAATGCGCCATTCCAGTTCGGCGTTGCCCGGGCTCTTGGCCTCCAGGGTCGGCGCGATGGTGTTCACGTATTCGGTGGTGGGAGAGAACGGCAGGTACGCGCCCGAACGACGGGTGAGCTCCACCATGCCTTCCAACAGTTGATGCGCGCGCTCGGGGCCCTCGACATCAATTACGGCCTTCAGCGACTCGATCCATTCCTGGGTTTCCACAGGATTCGGGTCGTTGTTCAGCACCTCGTTCAACCAGTTCATTTGCGCTCCCATGACCGCACGCACGCGCGCGACTGTTTTAGATTTCTAGCCGCAAAGTGTAGCGCACCCCAGGGTTTGCTTACGTCGCTACGGGTGCGTATGGAAGCGGCACGGGGTGTCCGCCGGGACAGCCGGCGACACGATGCGGCCGCCGTTGCGATGTTCCACGCGCTGTTTCAGCGTGGCGCGGGGCAATGACACGGGTGCGTCAGCGAGACAGCGCTGGACAACGCCGCCCAGGCTGGCCGGGCGCTGGCGGGCGCAAGGCGCGCTGCGCAAGGGGATCGCCCTGTTCAAGGGCCGCCGCAGCGCAGGGGTTCCACACGCGCAATTGTTCCACCAGGGCTACGCACCGTCGCAGCGAAGAGGCAGCTGAACGCATCCCTGCCGGGTGCGCGGAATGGCTGGCCGTGGAGGGGTTTTCGATATATCGTTCCGTCACTTCATTCGATATATCGAAATGACCGCTCCGCGTGACCTCGACCGCCCTGCCCGCCCGCTGACCGCACGCCCGCTCAGCCGCGGCGACCTGCGCCTGCTGGTGCTGGCGTTGCTGGGCGAGCAGCCGCGCCACGGCTATGAGCTGATCCAGCTGATCAGCGAGATGTTCGTGCGCGTGTATACGCCCAGCGCCGGCTCGATCTACCCGGTGCTGGCGCAGTTCGAGGCGGCCGGGTGGGTGGGTGCGCTGGAGGAAGGCGGGCGCAAGCGCTACCAGCTGAGCGCGCTGGGCCAGGCCGAGCTGGCCGGCCAGCGCGAAGAGGTGGATGCAGCGCTGCGCCGGGTACGCGACAGCGCGCGCACGATCACCAAGGCCAACCTGCCGCCGAGCGTGCGCGAGGCGCTGCGCGAACTGAAGGCGGCCCTGGGCCAGTGCCATGGGCGCTGGAACGAGGCCAATGCCAGCAGCGTGGCGCAGGCGCTGCGCGAGGCCGCCGCCCACATCCGCGGGCAAGGACGCTGAGATGCCCTGTCCCCATTGTTCAACACATTCGACCCCGCCAGCCCCGGCCAGCTAGGTCTTCCCCCTACGCCGCGCTGCGGCGCATTTGAATACAGGTGTTCCCCATGGCTTTGCATGAAAACAAGCTGCTGCGTCATACCGTGAAGTTCCGCCCCCTGCAGGTGCTGCGCACCGAGGAGATCAGCCCGTGCATGCGTCGGGTGATCGTGGGCGGGCCGGCACTGGAAGGCTTCGACTCGCCCTCGCCGGACGACCACGTGAAGCTGTTCTTCCCCAACGCCGAGGGCCAGTTCGTGGTGCCCACGATGACCCCGGAGGGCCCGCGCTATCCGGAAGGCCAGCAACCTTCGCCCGCGCGCGATTACACCCCGCGCTGGTGGGACCTGGAGGCCGGCGAGCTGGCCCTGGATTTCGTGCTGCATGGGCATGGCGTGGCCTCGAGCTGGGCGGCCAACGCGCAGCCAGGCGACGCGATTGCGGTGGGCGGGCCGCGCGGTTCGCACATGACCGCGCGCGATTTCGACACCTACGTTCTGATCGGTGACGAGACCGCGCTGCCGGCGATCGGCCGCTGGCTGGAGACGCTGCCGGAGGGCGCCAATGCGGAGGTGTACATCGAGATCCCCGAATCCGGCGACCGCCAGGAGCTGCCGGAGGACGACCGCATCCGGGTGTCGTGGCTGGAGCGCAATGGCTTCGACGCGTCCAGCAGCACGCTGCTGGAGGATGTGTTCACCGATTTCGAGGAACCCGAGGGCGATACGTTCTACTGGATCGCCGCCGAGTCGCGCCGGGCGCGGATGATGCGCAAGTACATCGAGGGCCACCTGGGCGTGCCCAAGGACTGGATCCGCTCGACCGGCTACTGGAAGGCCCACGCCGACGAGCACGACGGCGACTGAGCCGCGACGGGCACCGGTCGCGGATGCGACAATCGCGTTTTGGGCCGGTGCCTCTCCATGCAAGCAGTTTCTCCTTCGGCGCTGACCGACCTGATCGACCGCGCCGAACGCGCCGACCCCGCCCTGGATGCGGCCCTGAACGCGCTGGCGCCGTCAGTGGCGGGCAACGTGGCGCCGCTGCGCGCGGCGCTGGTGCCGCTGGCCCAGGCGCAGATCGCGCTGGCGCAGGCCACGGTCGATATCGGCCTGGTGGCCGATGAGCTGCGCCGATACCAGAAGTATGCCGCGCCGGGTAAGCCGAGCCTGCAGATCGTGCAGCTGCGCAAGCAGCAGGCGGCGGTGAAGCAGGCCTCGCTGATCGCCCGGCAGGGCTACGCGCAGGCCACCCATGCGTTCCTGCGCGACAGCGGGCTGACTGCGCCGGCCCGGCGGGTACCCACCGATTTCACCACCGCGTGGTTGGGCAAGGTGGTCGCGGCGGTGGCCGCTGGCTGAGCGCCAGGCCTGGCATGACCCGAAGTTCGACCGGGGTAGAGCCGACCGTTGGTCGGCCCCGTGACGCTGCGGCCGGCCTGGGGTTCACGCGGCCGGGTTGGGGAGCGGCCGAGCAACGGGCGGCGCTACGTTGGCGCGTTGCCAGCCGAAGCGGCGGGCCAGCCCGATTTCCAGCAGTACCAGCGCCATGACGATCAGCAGCGGCAGCAGCAACCCGAGGTAGATGCCGGGCATCATGCTGGTGAGCTGGGCCTTGAGCAGGCGGATGGCGCCCTGGGTGTGCAGCAGCTCGTTCATGCGCATGCCCAGCGCCTGGCGGAACACTTTTTTGTCCACCCCGCTGACGCCGGCCACTTCCTTGGAGAGGCTCTCTTCCACCCACGCCGACATCAATGCGCTGCGCACGTGGCCCACGCCACTGCGGGTCCAGCGCTTGATCGTGCCCTCGCCCTGCAGGTAACCGGCACCGGGCAGCGGGTGGTCGGCCAGGTACTCGTCCACCACCTGGCGGGTGACCTGGTGCACGGTGGCATCGCTGCGCATCAGCGTGGCCAGCGCAGGGTCGTCCAGGGAGTGTTCGAAGTCCACCATCCAGCCGGCCACCAGGGCCTGCAGGTGCGGTTGGAAGTGGTCGATCTGTTTGTAGAGGGCGCGCTGCGCGCCAGCGGTGAACCCGATCTGCAGGCCGGTGAAACCGAACAGCAGCGGCAGCAGTACCGCGTAGGTGGCCAGGCTGTAGTGGTGCCAGCGGTTGCGGCGGGCGAACCAGCGGCGGCGGTGCATGGCCAGCCAGATCGCGATGCCCAGGCCCAGCCCGACCAGCGTGCCGAGGAGGCTGCCGCCGACCAGGTCGAGCAGGCTCAAGCCGGTCCAGAATTCCATCATCCAATACTGTGCGTCTTGCACGGGTGTGCTCCTGTTGCGCGTGAAGCCGGGGAGTGTAGGCGATGCGGCGAGATCGCCGCAGGGGTCGCCCACCGGTAGAGCCGACCGTTGGTCGGCTGTCGCGGCAATCGGCGCACCGGTGTGATTCAACGGCAGCCGACCAACGGTCGGCTCTACCCCGGGGGCCGCGCGAACGGCGGAGGGGCCACGCAAATCCTGCGCGCATCCAAACAAAAAGCCCGCCTTTCGGCGGGCTTTCTGCTGTTCCTACATCGGCAACCGATCAGGCAGCCGGCTTTTCGCCGGTGGCTTCGGTGGTGATGCGGATGTTCACTTCATCGCTCACGTTCGGGGCATACGCGCCCACGCCGAAATCGCTGCGCTTGATGGTGGTGGTGGCATCGAAGCCGGCGGCCGGCACCTTGGCCATCGGGTGCTCGCCGCCGCCATTGAGGGTGACGTCCAGGGTCACCGGCTTGGTGATGTCCTTGATGGTCAGGTCGCCGGTGACGGTGAGCTTGTTGGTGCCGTTGGCCTCAACCTTGGTGCTCTTGAAGGTGGCCGCCGGGAACTTGGCCGCGTCGAAGAAATCGGCGCTCTTGAGGTGCTCGTCGAACTTGGCGGTGAAGCTGTTGAGGCCGGTCAGCGGCAGCTTCACTTCCACGGTGGACTTGGTCACATCGGCAGCGTCGTACACCAGGGTGCCTTCGGCGGCGCCGAAGTGCGCGCTCGGGTGCGAGAAGCCGAAGTGGCTCCACTGCGCCAGCACGTCGGTGTGGGTCGGGTCGAGCTTGTAGGTGCCCGACGCGATCTGGATCGCTTCGGCAGCCGGGGCAGCAGCGGCGGCATCGGCAGCCGGGGTGGTGGCGGCAGCGGCCGGGGCAGCGTCGGCTGCCGGGGCAGCAGCTTCGTCGGCCGGCTTGGAGCAGGCGGCGATGGCCAGGGTGAGGGCCAGCGGCAGCAGCAGTTTGCGGGTCATGGTCATGTCAGGTCTCTCTCGAATGCGAAGGGAAAAAGGAAGGTGAGGCAAACAGCCCGTCCGCTCAGACGGGCCGGGGTCTGGCGGGAACGCTTATGCGATGCGTGCTGCTTCGTCGAAGCTCAGGCGCGGCAGCCGCGGGAACAGGCCCGAAGAATCACCGTACCCCAAGTTGACCAGGAAATTCGACTTGATCGCGGTGCCCTTGAAGAAGGCTTCGTCGACCTTGGCGTTGTCGAAGCCGGACATCGGGCCGGCGTCCAGACCCAGCGCGCGTGCGGCCAGGATCAGGTAGGCGCCCTGCAGGCTGCCATTGCGGAAGGCGCCTTCGGTACGGGCTTCACGCGGGCCGTCGAACCAGGCCTTGGCATCGGTGTGCGGGAACAGGTACGGCAGCTTTTCGTGGAAGTCTTCGTCGAAGGCGACGATTACCGTGACCGGGGCGGCCAGGGTCTTGTCGTGATTGCCTTCGGACAGCGCCGGAGCGAGCTTGGCCTTGGCTTCGGGGCTCTTCACGAACACGAAGCGCGCCGGGCTGCCGTTGGCCGCGGTGGGGCCCCACTTCAGCAGCTCGTACAGGGCGTGCAGCTGGCTGTCTTCGACGGGGGTGTCGAGGAAGGCATTCTGGGTGCGGGCGGTACGGAACAACTGGTCGAGCGCAGCATCGTTGAGCACGTGGGACATGTAGCCTCCAGAAGAAAAGGGAAACCGTGGCGACATCGGCTACCGTGGCAGGGCGACAACGCGATCGGCGAAGACCCGCAGTGTAGAGTGTCGCGACTGTTGCAACACCCAGCCTTATTGAAACGAATTAATGCCATACGTGAAACGATCGAGTCCGCCCTGGACGATCACTGACGGCCGTGCCGGCAATGTGCGGCAGGCGGTGGCGCTGGCCTCCGCACTGAAACTGGGGGCACACCAGCCACTGGTATTGAGCCCGCGTGCGCCGTGGCGCTGGCTCGCGCCGCGCTGGCTGCCGGGGGCGGCCGACGGCTTTGGCGAGGCCTTCAAACGGCTGGCCGCCGAGCCGCCCGCCCTGGCCATCGGTTGCGGCCGGCAGGCGGCCGGGGCGCTGCGCGAACTGCGCCGGCGCGGCACCCGGGTGGTGCAGATCCTGGACCCGCGCATCGGCACCCGTCACTGGGACCTGCTGGTGGTGCCCGAGCACGACCGCCTGCGCGGCGACAACGTGATCACCCTGCTGGGCAGCCTCAACCCGGTCAACGATGACTGGCTGGCCTGCGGGCGGGCGGCGTTCGCCTCGTTCAGCGCCCTGCCCGGGCCGCGCACCGCGCTGCTGGTGGGCGGCCCCACCCCGCACGCGCCGTGGCACGAGCCGGCGATGGTGCAGGTGTTCCAGCGGCTGGCCGCGCAGGTGCGCGCGGAGGGTGGCAGCCTGCTGGCAACCACCTCGCGGCGCACCCCGCCGGCGCTGGTAGGCGCGCTGCGCAGTGCGTTTGCCGAGCTGCCGCATGTGATCTGGGGCGACGGCGGCGATGGGGTGAACCCGTATGCCGGTCTGCTGGGCTGGGCCAACCGGGTGGTGGTCTCGCCCGATTCGGTGAACCTGCTGTCGGAGGCATGCGCCACGCGCATGCCGGTGGCGGTGGCGTTGGCCGGGCAGGCGCAGGGGCGGCTGGCGCATTTCCAGCAGGCGCTGCGCGATCGCGGGCGGCTGCAACCGCGCTGGCTGGACTGGCACACCGAGGGCCGGATCGAACCGCTGCGCGAGACCGCGCGGGTGGCGGCGCAGGTGCATGCGCGGTTGGGCCGGGTGGACTGACGCGCCGATCCACGCGCTACCGAGCGCACGCCGAAGGCGGTAGATTCGTGTGACCACGGAATGGAGAACACGCATGCGCCTGTGGATGTTTTCGGCGTCGGCCCTGCTGCTGACCGCCTGCTCGAGCATGGATACCGTGCAGGACCCGCTGTCCTGGCATTGCCAGCACCAACTGGATGCCGCACGCGAACAGCCCGCGCCGCGCGACCGCCGGGCTGACCGCCCGCCGGTGCCGATCGCACCGATCAGCGCCGACTGTGAACGGGAAATGCGCCGCGGCGAACCGGCACGCTGAGCGCGGCGCTATGATGCGCGCGCGGCACGGTGCCGCTGGAGAACCACTGCCATGGACGACGCCCGCCCTGCGCTGATCAAACGCCTGCGCCACGCCCTGCTGTGCGGGCTGCTGCTGGGCACCGCCGCCATCGCGCAGGCCCAGCCGCAGTGCGTGGAGCGCTACCCGACACCGGCGGCGCTGGCCTCGATGTTCGATGTGGCCCTGGCCACCACCGAACGGCTGGATGCGCTGGAAGACGTGGACGTGGTGCTGATCGCCCGCGGCGGCCAGGACCTGAGCAAGTACGGGTTGCGCCATAGCCACGTGGCGTTCCTGCTGCGCGAGGACGATGGACAGTGGCGCGCGGTGCACCTGCTCAATCCGTGCAAGACCGCCGACTCGCACCTGTTCCGCGAAGGCGTGGCCACGTTCATCGGTGAAACCTCGGCCCATACCGATCTGCGCATCGGCGTGCCCTCGCCTGCCCTGCGCACCGCGCTGAAGGCGATGCTGACCAAGCCGGCCATCCAGGCGCGCGCCCTGCACGAGGCCCGCTACAGCCTGGTGGCCTATCCGTTCAGTACCGAATACCAGAACTCCAACCAGTGGGTGCTGGAGGTGCTGGCCGCGGCGCTGGCGCAGATCGAGGACGACACGCTGATCGTCAACCGCACCCAGGTGCAGGCCTGGTTGAAGCAGCACCAGTACCGGCCCAGCACGCTGCACATCGGCGTGGCCAAGCGCCTGGGCGCGCGCTTCTTCGTGCCCAACGCGGCAGTGACCGACCACCCCGCCAGCGAACGCATCTCGGGCAACTACTCAGTGGTGACGGTGGAATCGGTGTTTGATTTCGTGCAGCAGCAAAAGGGCCTGCAGATGGAACTGCCGATCGCCCACGTGCCGGTGAAGGGCATCACCGCGCCCAAGCCCTGAGCCACCGCCGGCCTGCGCATTGCCCGCATACTGCCCCCTCCCGACGTACCCCAGGAATTGCCCATGACACGGATCTGCCGCCTCGTTGTTTCCCCGCTGCTGGCCATTGCGGTGTGCGCCACCAGCGTGCCGGCGTCGGCCCAGCTGTTGACGGGCAACAAGCACCCGGTGGCCAGCAGCGTCATCGTGACCTCGGTGGTGAGCGTGGTAGTGGTGACCGCGCCGATCTGGCTGGTCTCGGCCGGGGTGAGCAAGGCCGGCGATGCCTCGGCCCGGCGCAGCCGCGCGCGCGCCGGGGCGAAGAAGGCCAAGCCGCTGCCGCCGTTGACGGTGGAGAACGTGGAGCGCACCGCCGAGGGCGGCGTGCAGCTGGCGCTGCAGAACCCGCAGGCACCCGGCGAACCGGCCGTGCTGGCCTGGCCGGCGCAGGCCGACGCGCACGTGGATGCGGTGCAGGTGGGCGACCTGCTGGACTTCACGCCCACCCAGGGCGGCGCCGGCTGGACCGTGGCCAACGCCGAGGGCACCACGCTGGCGTTCCTGCCGACCGACCCGGATGCCGCGCAGCCCAGCGAGCGCTGGTAAGCCCCCGCCTCCGTACCCAGGAACCTCGTTATGAAACAGCCCACCCCGATCTGCCTGTCGCCACTGCTGGCGCTGGCGTTGCTGGCCACCAGCCTGCCCGCTCCGGCCCAGGACCTCAGCCGTGCCTCGCCGGTGACCAGCAGCGTGCTGACCGCCTCGGTGGTGAGCCTGGCGGTGATCACCGCGCCGGTGTGGCTCAGTGCGTTGGGGGTGAGCGAGCTGCATGACGCCTCCATGCCGCACAACCGGGCTGCGCGGGCCGCGAAGAAGCGCAAGGCCGGCCCGCTACCACCGCTCACCGTGGAGCGCGTGGCGCAGCAGCCCGACGGCGCCTACCGGGTGGATCTGAAGAATCCGCAGGCACCGGATCAACCGGCCGTGGTGGAGTGGCCGGCACGCGCCGACAACCCCGCAGCCGGCGTGAAGGTGGGCGATGTCCTGGAGTTCACCCCGACCGCGGCCGGCGCCGGCTGGATGGTGGCCAACGCCGACGGCGCGGCGCTGGCGTTCCTGCCCACCACCGATGCGGCGGCCACCAGCATGAGCGAACGCTGGTAGGTGAACCGGCGCGGGCTGGCCCTGCGCGGGCCAAGCCGGGATAATCCGCCGCTTCCCCCTGCCCCCCTGGTGCGCCATGTCCGTGCGTCCTGCCATTGCCTTTGCCCCGTTGACCGTGCCGTCGCTGCTCCTGGCGGTGCTGGCCATGGGCGTGGTGGTGCTGGGCAGCAACGTGCTGGTGCAGTACCCGATCAACGACTGGCTGACCTGGGGCGCCTTCAGCTACCCGGTGGCGTTCCTGGTGAGCAACCTGATCAACCGCCGCTTCGGCCCGCAGGCCGCGCGCAAGGTGGCCTGGGCCGGCTTTGCGCTGGCGGTGCTGCTGTCGATCTGGATCGCCACCCCGCGCATCGCGGTGGCCTCGTGCCTGGCCTTCATCGCCGCCCAGCTGCTGGACATCACCGTGTTCGACCGCCTGCGTCGCGGCCATTGGTGGCGCGCGCCGATGGTGGCCACCACCTGCAGTGCGACGCTGGATACGACGATTTTCTGGAGCATCGCCTTCGCCGGCTCCAGCCTGCCGTGGGTGAGCTGGGCCGCCGGCGACCTGGCGGTGAAGCTGGCCATCGGGGTGTTCCTGCTGGTGCCGTTCCGCGCGTTGTTGTGGAAGATGGCCCCGCGCACCGCATAACCCATCGGCGAGGGCGGTTGCGGCTGCTGCGCCGGCTGGACAGCGCGCGCCGGGGTGCGCAGGCTGTGGCGATGGAAACCGATGCTGCTTACAAACTCGCCGTGGAGCGCCAGGTGCGCGCACGCCTGGCCGACGTGGCCGCCAGCCACCCGGGCGTGCGTACGCGCGGGCTGGACTGGGTGGTGCGTGAGGGGAAGACCGAAGTGGCCAGCGCCGGCCTGTACCCGCTACGCGCTGCACGCGGTTGGGCCGCAAGTCTGGTGGTGCAATGCCCGACCGCGCTGGCGTTCTGCAGGGCGTGGGCCGATGGCACCGTGTCGACCCAGCCCAACCCGGACCTGCTGATGGCCACGATGTCGTCTGCGCACGGCATGCCCGGCTTTGCCGGTCACAGTGGGGTGATCGTGCGCGCCGGCACCCACGATGCCGATGCGCTGGCCGCGCACCTGGTGGACCGCCTGGCCACCGCTGCGCTGGCGCGTGCATTGGCCTGGCGCGAGGTGCCGGTGGCGCTGATCGACGAGGTGGTGGCACACGCCGCGTTCTACGCGTGGCCGCTGCAGACGGTGCTGTACATCGCCACGCGCAATGGCCTGCGCGCCAACGACCCCCGGCTGCGCGACGCGCTGCAACGCCGCGCGATCATGCGCCGTGGGCAACGCGACCAGGCGCTGGTGCAACGCGTGTTGCCCGCGTAGCGCCACGCCATGCGTGGCGGCGCGGTACCGGACGCTTCGCAGCCACGCGGGGCGTGGCGCTACGCGATCGGCGCCTGGAACGGCAGGCCGGCGGCGTTGCAGGCGGCGCTGATCACCGCGCGCGCTTCTTCCAATGCCGGTGTGGGCGCGGCCAGGCGCGGGCGGCGGTCGAGCGTGCAGGCCAGCCCGACATCGAGCAGCGCCGCGTGCGCCTCGTGCAGGCCCGCGCGGGTGCCGCCGGGCAGCCAGGCGATGTCGGCCAGCACGTCGATCAGGCTGGGGGTGTCGCGCGGCTGCAGGACCTGTGGGTGGGTGCCGGCGCTGTCGAGCACGCCGGTCTGCAGCAGGAACTCCAGGTCGACCACGCCGCCGGCGCCCTGCTTGAGGTCCAGCCGCGCGGCATCGCTGCGGTCCAGTTCGGTGCGCATGCGTGCGCGCATCTTCAGCACGTCCGCGTACAGCACCTCGGCCTGGCGCGGGCGGGCCAGGGTGTCGCCGCGCACACGCTCGAAATCGGCCAGCAGGCTGGCATCGCCGGCGATGCCGCGCGCCCGCACCAGCGCCTGGTGTTCCCAGGTCCAGGCGCGCTCGCGCTGGTACTCGGTGTAGCTGGCCAGCGAGGACACCAGCGTGCCCTTGCCACCATCCGGGCGCAGGCGCACGTCGATGTCGTACAGGCGGCCGGCGGCGGTGACCGCACCGAGCAGGGCCATCACCTTCTGCGCCAGCCGCGCATACCAGCGGCCGGGATCCAGCGGGCGCTTGCCGTCGCTGCTGTCCTGCGCGGCCGGATGGTCGTGCAGGAACACCAGGTCCAGGTCCGAGCCGAAACCGAGCTCGAGCCCGCCGAGGCTGCCGTAGCCGATGATGGCAAAGCGCCCGCCGGGGATCACGCCATGCGCCTGCTGCATGTCGGCCTCGGCCATGGCCAGCACGGTGACCACCACCGCCTGGGCCAGCTCGGCCAACTGGCGGGTGCTGTCGACCGCGCGCTGGCGTCCGTCCAGGGTGGCCAGGGCCATGCGGAAGCTCAGTGCCAGGCGGGTCTCGTTGAGCATGCGCAGGGCCGCTTCGGGATCATCCACCGCCAGCGCGGCATCGCACTCGGCCTGCATCTCGGCGGCATCGGGCATCGGCCCGGACACGCGCACGTCGAGCAGTTCGTCCAGCAGCAGCGGATAGGCGGCCAGGCGCTCGGCCAGCAGTGCACTGCGCGCCAGCACATCCACCAGCCGGGCCAGCGCACTGGGTTGTTCGTCCAGCAGGGCCAGGTAGCTGGTGCGGCGCAGGACGGCCTGCAGCAGGCCGAGCACGCGCTTGAGCGCGGCATCGGGCTGCGGTGAGCGGGTGGCGGCATGCAGCAGCGCCGGCAGCACCCGGTCCAGCCGCGCGCGCGCGCTGTCGGACAGCGACTTCACGCCCAGCGACTGGGCGAAATCACGCAGCGACTGATCGGCGCTGTGCGGATCGAGGAAACCGGCCTCGGCCAGGATGTCGGCGCTGCCGTTGTCGGGCAGCCCGCGCCAGTAGTTGGACAGCGCATCCGGGGCGGCCTGGCCTTTGCGCGGCGCCAGCAGCGCGCCGAACTCGGTGCTCACCCGCGTGCGCTGCGCGTCGAGCGCGACCAGCAGTGCGTCCCAGTCGGGATAGCCCAGGCCCGTGGCGATGCGCAGGCGGTCGCCGGGATCGGTGGGCAGGGCGTGGGTCTGCGCGTCGCGCAGCATCTGCAGGCGGTTTTCCAGCCGGCGCAGGAACGCATAGGCGTGCAGCAGGTCCTGGCCATCCTCGGCCGCCATCTGCCCGCAGGCCACCAACGCCGGCAGCGCGTGCAGCAGGCGCCGCTCGCGCAGGCTGGCATCGCGGCCGCCGCGGATCAGCTGCAGCGCCTGGGACAGGAACTCGATCTCGCGGATGCCGCCGGGGCCGCGCTTGATGTCATCGAACATTTCCCGGCGGGAGACCTCGGCGGTGATCGCCGCCTTCATTTCGCGCAGGCCGTCCAAGGCGGTGAAATCCAGGTAGCGGCGGTACACGAACGGCCGCAGGGTCTGCAGCCAGGCTTCGCCGGCGCCGATGTCGCCGGCTACCGCGCGGGCCTTGAGCCAGGCGTAGCGCTCCCAGTCGCGGCCTTCGCGCTGGAAGTACTGGTCCATGCCGGCAAACGACAGCGCTACCCGCCCGGCACTGCCGAACGGGCGCAGGCGCAGGTCCACGCGGTGGCTGAAACCGTCCACGGTGGTTTCATCCAGCAGCCGCGCCAGGCGCTGGCCGAGCCGGGCGAAGTATTCTTCCGCCGCCAGCGGACGGGCGCCGTCGGACTCGCCGCCCTGCGGGTAGGCGTAGACCAGATCCACGTCGGAACTGAAATTGAGCTCGCCACCGCCGAGCTTGCCCAGCCCGAACACCACCAGTTGCTGGGCGCTGCCATCGGCGGCGCGGACCACGCCGTGGCGGGCGGCAAACTCCTGTTCGAGCGCCGCCAGGCCGATGCCCAGGCACTGCTCGGCCAGTGCGGTGGCGCCGGCCAGGGTGGCCGGCACATCATCCTGGGCGGCCAGGTCGCGCCAGATCAACCGGGTGGAGGCGGCGGTGCGGTAGCGGCGCAGGCGCTGCGGCCAGTCGCTGGGCTGCTGGGGGTCCAGCTCGGGCAGCGGCAGCGGCGGGCAGCCGGGCTGGATGAGGTAGGCCAGCAGCCCGGGTTGGCGGCACAGGGTGTCGATGGCGAAATCGCTGGTGATGGCCAGCAGGCGGACCTGGTCCAGCACTTCGGCCGGCGGGGGCCAGTGCCCGCCCTCGGTGAGCGACAGGGCCAGGCGCGCCAGGGCGCGGTCAACCAGGGGAACGAGGGCGGTGGGGACAGCGTCGGCGGAGATCGGCATGCAGCGATTATGCAGGGGCTGCAGGGCTCACCGGGCAACAACGCGTGTTCACCGGTTGGGCGATCCATTCCGGGCGCGTATCGAGGCGCCCGACCCGGCGGCGTCGCGATCCTCCGGACGCCAGGCATAAAAAAGCCCGCTTGCAGCGAACTGCCAGCGGGCTCTGCTCCCTCCCCCACGTCGGGATGCAGGACGATCTTCTAGGGTCAGCGGACAAGTTGCACGCTGCACTGCAAAACAATACTTGTGGGTACAGAAGCCCATGCAAAGCTGAACAGGGGCTTGCCGCAGCCGTGATTGCCATCCCACCTTGGTCGCACACCCCCGGTGGCGTGGATCGCCGATAATGACGGTCCCCCCAGAAACGTTGTCGTCATGTCTGTCGATCGCATTGCCAACGCGCGTCTGCGTGACCGCGTCGTGTCCGCCGAAGCGGCCGCCGCCCTGATCCAGCCGGGTGAAACCGTCGCCATGAGCGGCTTCACCGGCTCGGGCTACCCCAAGGCGGTGCCGGTGGCGCTGGCCCAGCGCATCGAGGCGGTGCACGCCCAGGGCCTGCCGTTCCAGATCAGCCTGATGACCGGCGCCTCCACCGCCCCGGAGCTGGACGGCGCGCTGGCCAAGGCCGACGGCATCGCCATGCGCATGCCGTTCCAGAGCGACCCGGATGCACGCAACCGCATCAACGAGGGCAAGCTGGATTACATCGACATCCACCTCAGCCACGTGGCCCAGCATGTGTGGTTCGGATTCTATGGCGAGATCGACACCGCGGTGGTGGAGGTATCGGCCATCCGCGAGGACGGCTCGCTGGTGCCCTCCACCTCGGTGGGCAACAACAAGACCTGGCTGGACCTGGCCAAGAAGGTGATCATCGAGGTCAACGAGTGGCAGCCGGCCGGCGTGGACGGCATGCACGACATCTACTACGGCACCGCGCTGCCGCCGCACCGCAAGCCGATCCCGCTGGTGCACGCCAACGACCGCATCGGTGAGACTTCGCTGCGCTGTGACCCGGACAAGATCGTGGCGGTGGTGCGCACCAACGGCCCGGACCGCAACAGTCCGTTCAGCCCGATCGACAGCACCAGCGAGCAGATCGCCGAACACCTGATCGATTTCCTCAAGCACGAAGTGGCCAAGGGCCGGCTGCCGGCCAACCTGCTGCCGTTGCAGAGCGGGGTGGGCAACATTCCCAACGCGGTGCTGGCCGGGCTGGCCAGGAGCGGCTTCCGCGACCTGGCCGCCTTCACCGAGGTGATCCAGGACGGCATGCTCGACCTGCTGCGCGATGGCGTGCTCAGTTATGCCTCGTGCACCGGCTTCGCGCTGAGCCCGCAGGCCAATGAAACGTTCAAGCAGAACATCGATTTCTACCGCGAGCGCATCATCATGCGCACCCAGGAGATCTCCAACCACCCCGAACTGGTGCGTCGCCTCGGCTGCATCGGCATGAACGGGATGATCGAGGTGGATCTGTACGGCAACGTCAATTCCACCCATGTGATGGGCACGCGGATCATGAACGGCATCGGCGGCTCGGGCGACTTCGCGCGCAACGGGTTCCTGTCGGCGTTCCTGAGCCCGTCCACGGCCAAGAACGGCAGCATCTCGGCGATCGTGCCGATGGTGAGCCACGTGGACCATACCGAGCACGACGTGTCGGTGATCGTGACCGAGCAGGGCCTGGCCGACCTGCGCGGGCTGACCCCGCGCAAGCGCGCACGGGTGGTGATCGACAACTGCGCCCACCCGGATTTCCGCGACCAGCTCAATGATTATTTCGAGCGTGCCAGCCGCGAGAGTTATGGCAAGCACACCCCGCACCTGTTGCCCGAAGCGCTGTCGTGGCACCAGCGGTGGCTGGATACGGGCACGATGAAGGCGTGATGTAGAAGGCCGGGCACATGCCCGGCCTTTTTTTGTATGCGATGGCGTCGCACCTACCGCAGAAGGCGCGCGGTAGGGTCGGTTCCCAAACGACTGCCGTGAACCAACCCACATCCGGTAACGCATGACCCCCGAGCGCAGCAAGCGCCTTCCCCGGCCAAGGTCATGCCATTACCGGACGCGGCAGATGCCACGGCAGTCGATCGGGATGCGACCCTACCTCGGCTTCGTCCCCATCCCGGAAGGCGAGCGGTAGGGTCGGTTCCCAAACGACTGCCGTGAACCGATCATCATCCGGTAACGCATGACCCCCGAGCGCAGCAAGCGCCTTCCCCGGCCAAGGTCATGCCATTACCGGACGCGGCAGAT